>ERZ761609.16-NODE-16-length-266480-cov-28.664559_pt1 | contig 266480 bp, 215 predicted proteins | sample MGYA00511163_ERZ761609 | MGnify/ENA primary metagenome ERZ761609 (study PRJEB28899, sample SAMN02445070) | bioreactor sludge metagenome | biome: EBPR sludge | place: Australia: Brisbane, Thorneside Wastewater Treatment Plant | collected 2011-12-16 ... | reverse complement strand
ATGGCAAAACTCATGGACGTTGGGTTGGTGCAGATTCATGGCTACGAAATAGGCGAAGATGCCGAAACGCAGGAGTTGTCCGCTACCATACGCGAAATTGAAGAAGCCATCAGGCGATTTAAAAAGAGAACTATAAACGCACCAGGCAATCGTTCCGTAAGCCATGAAGAATTCCCTGCCCTTTCCGTTATAGCGAAAATGGAACGCGAACTGGAGCAGGCCCACCAACGCGCGGAAACACTGGCGCTGGAAATTAAATTGTTGGAACCCTGGGGCGATTTCGACCAGGAAGCAGTGAAAAAGATCGAACAACTTACGGGTCGTGAAGTAAAATTCTTTGAATACCCAACACGAAGGTTCAACCAATCGTGGCAGCAAGAGTATGCCCTGCAGATGGTTAATACCCGTGCGGGAATTAATTACTTCTTAATCTTCAGAAGACCAGGTGAAGAATTGCCCCTTGCACCGATTACTCTTCCTTCAACTTCACTTTCCATTCTTAAACGTGAACAAAATGAACTTATAAAAAAAATTGACACACTGAATAACCGGTTAGATGGTTATGCAGCAAAGCTTAGCAATGGTTTACATGATAAACTTATACAAGCTAAAGATCAGTTAGCCCTTCACCTGGCGCAGCAACAAATTAAATCAGCAGCAAATAACACCATTTCAATAGTAGAGGCCTGGTGCCCTAAGCCAGAAGAAAAAAAATTAAATCAATTTCTTGATAATGAAAAAGTAGTATACCTCACGGAAGAACCTTCGCAAAATGAATTACCGCCAGTACTGCTAAAAAATAATTGGTTTACCCGGTTGTTTGAACCTATTGGGGCGTTATTCGCCTTACCGCGTTATACCGAAATGGATTTAACCGTTTTCTTTGCCCCCTTCTTTCTCTTGTTCTTTGGGCTTTGCCTGGGCGATGTAGGCTACGGTGTTGTAATCGTAGCGGCCACTACCCTCCTTAAATTCAAAAACAGGAAATCACCGTATCGAAGTTACCTCACCCTGGCACAACTACTTGGTCTCTCAACAATTTTTGCCGGCATGCTTTCCGGAACACTCTTCGGTTTGGAGATGGGCAAGTTGGAATGGTTTGCCGGCCTACGTTCCATGTTTTTGGATTATGATAAACTTTTCAACCTGGCACTGGTTATTGGTTTTCTTCAAATTCTTTTTGGGTTAGGAGTGCAAGCCTATAAGCTATGGGTAGTTCAGGGGTATAAATTCGCCTTATCTAAAATTGGATGGATTATTTTACTAATCAGTTTAGTGGACCTGTATGTGATCCATTCCTTCACCACCATTAGCAGCATACTGTTGTGGATAAGTTTAGGTTGCGTTGTTGTTTTCGGTGCGCCTGAAAAAGGCTGGCTAAAATCCATTGGGTTTGGTGTTACCGATCTTTATAATATCACCAGTGTGTTTGGCGATTTACTAAGTTACATCAGGCTGTTTGCCCTGGGTGTTTCCAGTGCTATTTTGGGCATTGTGGTAAATAGCATTGCCCTGTCCGCCAAAGGCATTCCTTATCTAGGGTTTTTCTTGTTCATTTTAGTACTGATTGTAGGGCACACGGCCAACCTGTTACTCTCATCATTAAGTGCGTTTGTCCATCCGATGAGGTTAACCTTTGTTGAATTTTATAAAAACAGTGGATTCATAGGTGGTGGAAAACCTTTCCAACCTTTAATTCGAAAAGCCAATACTAATTCATTAACTCATTAATTATACAACTATGGAAATAACATTAGCATACCTCGGACTCGGCATCATGGTTTTCTTCTCCGGCATTGGCAGTGCCATTGGTGTTTCCATTGGCGGACAAGCCTCCATTGGTGCATTGAAAAGACGCGAAGATGCCTTTGGCAATTATATGTTGCTGAGTGCATTACCCGGAACACAAGGCCTCTATGGATTCGCTGGTTTTTTCATTATCAATAATTCTGGCGTGATAAGTGCTGAAATAACCTTACTGCAAGGAGCCGCCATTTTCGGTGCGGGTATTATGTTGGGTGGCGTTAGCTTCTTCAGCGCTATTCAACAGGGCAAAATTTGTGGTAATGGCATTAACGCATTAGCCGGTGGTCATGATGTATTTGGAAAAACTATGATACTGGCTGTATTTCCAGAACTTTATGCCATCATCGCATTTGCTGCTACATTTTTAATCAATGCCTCGCTGTGATATCAGAAGCGCAATGCCTTGCCACGTTCGGCTAAAAGTTGCTTCGCGTCCTTCCAGGATGGAAAGGTATCGGTTTCGTAAGTAAGTGTTCTGATTTCTTCAGCTAAATCTGCGCTTACTTTTCATGGCCTGAAGATGGGCACCGCCTTTTGCAAAGGCTTTTAAATCCGCCTCACTCTTCCATGAAGTAATGGTATAATGCATCGTCCAGATGCCGCGAGTCTTCTTCTGCAAAAAAATTGTACTTTTCAGTTGCCTGATAATTTTCAAAACGTTGTAAGAAAGTGCAAAAAACTTCCAGGGAGATTTTAACTTAATACTGGTTATGGTCACCATCATTACCGTAAAGAATTATTCTACCAACTCGGCCAACGCTAACCAACGGGTTGTCTTTTGTTCTATTAACTCCATTGTAGTTTGTAGCTGTTGACCAAGTTCAACTAATTTGATATGATCGTCAATACCAGAATTGATTTTTGTCTCCAGTTCACGCTTTTGTTTCTCCAATAAATCAATCTCAGCCTGTAACTGTTCGTATTCTTGCTTCTCTTTAAAAGAAACCTTCTTAGAAGAAGGCTGCAGTTCTTTAGCACCTAGCTTTTCTGAAATTTGCACGCTCTTCCGGGTTTCCTGCTCATCCACCCAATCCCGATAATCTGTATAGTTACCATTGAAGAAACGTATCCTCCCATCGCCTTCAAAAACAAACAATTGATCGACCAGGTGATCCATAAAATAGCGGTCGTGTGAAACCAACAGCAAACAACCTGTAAATTTTTCAAGAAATTCTTCCAGTACGTTTAAGGTATCGATATCAAAATCGTTGGTCGGTTCATCCAGAATAAGAAAGTTTGGATTGGTCACCAGCATCTTCAGCAGTTGCAGTCGCTTTTTCTCTCCCCCACTTAATTTCTCAACATAGGTGTATTGCTTTTCGGGTGGAAATAAAAAGTTATCAAGAAATTTGGATGCGGAAACCTGTGACCCATCCGATAGCGTAATGAATTCAGCAATATCCTTTACTTCTTCAATCACCCGATTCGCAGGATTCAGGTTCATGGAATCCTGCGTGAAGTAACCAAACTTTGTAGTTACACCCGGCAGCACTTCACCACTGTCCGGTTTAAGCCGTTGGGTAATCAAATTCAAAAAAGTACTTTTTCCGATACCATTACTTCCCACAACACCAATGCGATCGTGTTTTTTAAAAACGTAAGAGAAATTGTCGACCATTGATTTACCGGCATAAGCTTTCGACAGATGATTAACTTCAAGAATTTTACCTCCCTGACGTGCCTCTTTAATATCAAGTTCAAGTCTGTCCTTCTTTAAATCCTGCGATGCCTTTTCCTTAAGTTCGTAAAAAGCCTCTATCCTGTATTTTGCTTTTGTACCGCGGGCCTTTGGCTGTCTGCGCATCCAATCCAGTTCTTTTTTCAACAGGTTACGGGCTTTGCTTACTTCAGCTTTTAATATTTCTTCCCGTTCAGATTTCTTCTCCAGGTAGTAAGCATAGTTGCCTTTGTAGCGAAAAAGTTGTCTTCTATCGAGTTCAATGATTTCGGTGGCAACGGCATCCAGAAAGTAACGATCGTGCGTTACCATTATGAGTGTAATCTGCTGACCGGCCAAAAAATTCTCTAACCACTCAATAGCAGAAAGGTCAAGATGGTTGGTGGGCTCATCCATAATGATGAGGTCGGGCTCATTCAGCAGAAGTTGAGCCAAAAAGATACGTTTCTTTTGCCCTCCGGATAACTCTTTGAATTTCTTATCCATATCCGGAATACCCAGTTTGCCGGTAACTTCCTGAACTTTTGAATCATAGTCCCAGGCACTAAGTTCTTCCATTCTTTCCAATGCGGCTTGCATGCGCTCAGGGGCAACATCCGGATGATGAATACAATCTTCATACTCTTTTACGGCACGGGCTACATCGTTGTCTTCACTGAAGAGTATATCCTTTACCTGTAAATTTTCATCTACGGCAGGTTGTTGAGTAAGGTATCCCAGGCGAATGCCTTCACGGATCACAACCGTGCCAGCATCAGGCGCCAGTTCACCGGTTAAAATCTTCAATAAAGTTGATTTTCCAACCCCATTATTACCAACAAAGGCAAGTTTTTCCCCTTGCGAGATGCCTAATGAAAGGTCTTTAAAGAGCCAGTTATCATTAAAAGATTTAGAAATCAGCTCTGCGGAAAGGTAATTCACAACGTAAACGTTTTAATAGGGCGCAAAGGTACAAGGAAGGAATGATCTTCCCCAACACGCTATGAAAACAAGGGAATTACTAAGCGGTACCTAACCTGCGCAGGTGAACCAGGTGCGACCAGAAGGCTTTAAACATGGAGGTATACTCTACGTAAACAATGTCGTACTCTTGGCATACCTCTTTTACAAATTTACTTACCTGCGGATAGTGGATATGACTTATGCGCGGAAACAAATGATGCTCGATCTGAAAATTAAGTCCTCCCAATAACCAATACATACTTTTACTGTGCGTAGCAAAATTAGCGGTTGTATTCACCTGGTGAACAGCCCATTCGTTTTCAATTTTATTGGACAAACTATTGGGCTTAGGAAATTGTGTGCCTTGCACCACGTGGGCAAGCTGAAATACAACACTAATAAATAATCCACAAACAAAAGTGATGATCAGAAAACCCAGTAAGGCTTTTATCCAACCCACCATAATTACCGGAATAACAAGGTAAACACTAACATACCCCACTTTCGTTATCCAAAACACAACATGTTCTTTTACCGACCACTTGCGAACCTCCATGTGTCCGGCAATTTTTCCTGAAAAATATTTTTGAAAATCTTCGTAAAAAATCCAGGCGAGATAGGAAATGCCGTAGAGAATGACCCAATAAATATGTTGGAACCGATGAAACCAGTAACGGGGTTGCTCATCGTGCAAACGCATAAATGGCAACACATCAATATCGGAGTCCATACCTTCAATATTAGTATAGGTGTGGTGGTTAATATTGTGCTTTACCTTCCAAAACGATGAAATTCCTCCCAATATGTTTAATGAATGAGCCGAAAGGTTATTTATCCACGAACGCCTTGAAAAACTAGAGTGCCCTCCCTCATGCATTACATTGAAACCTATAATGGCCAGGTTAAGCCCTAAAAGCCCGCTTAGCAGAATGGAGAGCCATGGAGCCGGTGTAAAGAATACCAGCACAATATATAACGTTAAAGCTGTTAAAACCTGAAACATACCCTTGGCATATAATCGCCAGCTTCCGGATGGGTTCAGGTTATGTTCAGCAAAATAGTGGTCGACTTTTTCCTTGATAGCTTTAAAAAAGTCGCTTTGGCTGTTATCGAAACTTACTTTAGACATGCAGAATGTTTAATTGTCTGCAGTATAACACTAAATCCTGAGAATCGTTCTCCGCCAATGGAAATGACAAATATCATAGGTGGTAAGGTCGTAAGGGTATTACCTTGTATCTGGTAAAGATCTGGCTATCAATTATCAAAAATGGATTCAATAACTCACATAGCACTTGGGGCTGTAGTTGGAGAAGTAATGGCCGGCAAGCGAATTGGTAAATCGGCATTATTGCTTGGTGCCATAGCACAAAGTTTACCGGATATCGACTTTGTAGCTTCCTTTTGGATGTCATTCTCGGAAAATCTGCTGGCGCATCGTGGCTTTACTCATTCATTCCTGTTCATTGGGCTTACAGCTGTTGGATTAGCGATGTTCACCGACCGATGGTATCAAAAACCAGATATGCCTTATCGATCGTGGTTACTATTCTTTGGCGTGCAGATGCTGATTCATTTGCTGATTGATGGATGCAATGCCTACGGCACAGGCTGGTTGGAACCCTTCAGCCATGAACGCATTTCATTTCATTTTCTTTTTGTAGCCGATCCATTCTTTTCAGTATCGATTAGTATAGCCGCACTTGTTTTGATGATATCTCGCAACACTCATGCATCTCGAATGAAATGGGCAATAGTATCCCTGATTATCTCAACCGCTTATCTATTTTATGCCGGCTTTAATAAAATCATAATTGAACGTGATGTTGCCCGGGCGCTTGCAAATCAAAATATATCCTATTCACGCTTTCTCACCACCCCCACCCCGCTTAATACCTGGCTTTGGTTTGTTGCTGTTGAGGATGACAGCGGATTTCACATTGCGCACCGATCGGTTTTTGATCACCAGGAGGCAATAGATTTTTTTTATATTCGACAAAATAAAGCGCTCTTGAAAGAAGCAAGCGGGCATGAGTCTTTGCAACATCTGATCCGGTTTTCGCAGGGTTATTATACCGTGAAAAGCAAAGACGGAAGATTAATTTTCAATGATTTGCGTTTCGGACAAATTACTGGTTGGGCCAACCCTGAAAACGAGTTTGTATTTCATTTCTACCTGGACCACCCGGAAGATAACCTGTTGGTAATACAACGGGGAAGGTTTGCGAATTGGAACAGGGAAACAATTAAACTACTGGTAAAACGAATACGAGGCCTAAAGCCTCCAGAATAAATTCAGATTTCAATTGCTAATTACACGATTAAAAAAAATAATTTCCAAATGAAAGTCCTGCTCATTGAAGATGAAGCGATGCTGGCACAGGATATCTTAAAGCATCTCCAAACCCAACACTATACCTGCGAGTGGGTCACCCGTATTTCAGAAGCTGAAGAAAAAATAAACCTGTACAAATATGATTGCATTTTACTTGACCTCGCCCTTCCTGATGGCAATGGACTAAGTCTGTTGCAAAACCTGAACCAACATCACAACACAGAAGGCGTTATTGTAATCTCAGCCAAACATACACTTGAAGATAAAATAAAGGGGCTTAACCTTGGTGCAGATGACTATATGGTAAAGCCCTTTCATTTAGCGGAACTTAGTGCACGTATCAGTGCGGTGATCCGGAGAAAACAGGCGGAGAACGCAAACGTAATTGTTTTGCACGATTTAAAAATAGATTTACCCTCACGATCCGTTTATTGCAAAGCGGGCAAAATTGACTTAACACGTAAAGAGTTTGATTTGCTTATATTCTTATACTTCAACAAAAACAGGGTTGTTTCTAAAAATGCTATTGCCGAGCATATCAGCGGGGACCACGCAGAAAGCTTTACTAATTTAGATTACATCTATTCACACATTAAAAACTTAAAGAAAAAATTAACGGAAAGAGGCTGTGATGATTATATCAAAACAATTTATGGTATTGGATACAGAATGGAAGTATGAAACTACTGACTCAAACTACCCGATATTATTTTATGCTGGCTGTAGCCCTGCTTCTGCTTAGTATACCCGCCATCTATTTTACATTACGTACGGTACTCATACATAAACTTGATGAAGAACTTCGTGAACACAAAAACAGCTTTTTTCAGTCATTACGATTGATAACTTCAGAAAAAGAATTAGAGGTATACAAGCACTTCTATGAGGAGTTCTCCCTGAAGGAGATTGACTATAAAATAGAAAAGGACTCCATTTACACTATAGAAGAATACGATTCATCCGAACGCAAAGTAACACCCTTACGAATTCTGCGATCAGGTGTTTATCTGAATGGAAAACATTACGAATTACTGATTCGGGAGTCGTTAATCACAACACGCGATCTTATCACAATTATCTTGTTTGTCAAAGCAGGGATACTGGCAAGTTTGCTGACTGGCCTACTCGTAATCAATCGAAAGCTGACCAAAAAAGTATTTAACCCGTTCTATCAAACTGTCAGTAATCTAAAAAAATTTGAGATTGACAAAGATTCGACTATCCCTGAAATACATACCAGAATCACAGAGTTCAATGATTTGAATAAAGTACTTATACAACTTACCCAAAGAAATCATCAATCCTATATCAGTCAAAAAGAATTTACTGAAAATGCTGCACATGAACTACAAACACCCCTGGCCATTATTCGAACAAAGCTTGACTTGCTGATACAAACATCGGAAATGACTAACGAACAAGCTGAGTTAATCAGCGAGCTGTATGATGCAACTGACCGAATTAATCGACTAAACAAAAGCCTGCTCCTTCTTAGCCAGATTGAAAATACCGGTACCCTTGACAGGGAGCCAGCAAATCTGCACGAACTTGTTTTGAAAAATGTCAGCCTATTCAATGAAATTTTTACAAGTAAGCATATTGTACCGGAAATAGCCGGTGGTAGCCCTATCGTTACAACCAACACTGCGCTGTTGGAAATTCTTTTAACAAATTTAATTTCAAATGCTGCACGATTTACTCCTGACGGAGGAGCTGTTCTTATTCAATTAACAGAAAATGAATTAATTATTTCCAATACCGGGGAGCCGCTTCAAAATCCCGAAAAAATATTTAATCGCTTTCATCGCGAATCAAACCAGAAAACCGGAACCGGTTTAGGGCTTACTATATCCAAACAAATCTGCAAAGTGCTCGGTTTTGACTTGCGTTATCGTTTTGAACAACACAAACATACCTTCATCCTTCGGTTTAATCCGTAGTTTATAGCTGATTTTTGTCAGTTTATCACAACTAATCCATTTCTCCAGAAAATCTTCAGATTTCAGTAATTCATTTGATTACTGAAATTACAGGAAATGAAGAAAGGTATTTTGTGGGCGGGCGTTGTGTTACTCGTAATTGGTGTAACGACTGCATTTTGGCTTTACAATATGCCGCACCGTAAGGCTAACGCAGAACCATTCGTTACCCTAAAAGCTACAGAACTTTATAAATCGTTTGAAGCAAATGAAGCTGAAGCGAATGAAAACTACCTGGACAAGGTAATTGAAGTTCACGGTATAGTTTCATCCGTAAGCATAAACCAGCAAGGAGATCAGGTAATTCTGATGCAAAGCAACGATCCGATGTTTGGCGTTAGCTGCACCATGGATAAATCCATGCAGGATGTTAAACCGGGCCAGTCGCTTTACCTAAAAGGTATCTGCAAAGGATACCTATCTGATGTTGTTTTAACGGATTGTATTTATATCAAACATTAACACGTACATAATTCTACCCTATGAAATGGTGGCTCTCTTCCCGGCACGTCCTGCAATCAACAGCACTGATAATACTCACCAGCGGAATTATTGTTTCTTGTGTGCATGACCCATTTTTGGACCCTAACGCACTCAACGATGGAAAACCCAGTATTCCTGGCTGCACACCTTCCGGACAAATTTGTTTTGAATCCAGTGTACTACCCATTTTCATATCGGCATGCGCCCGACCGGGTTGTCATGACGCAGCCTCGCACACCGATGGATATAACCTAAGTAGCTACGCTACGATTGTACGCAAAGGAATAAAACCAGGTAATGCCTCTGAGAGTAAACTTTATAAAGTACTGTTCGAATCGGGTGAAGACCGTATGCCACCGGACGGATCGTTGACAGCAGCTCAAAAAGATTCAATTGCCGCCTGGATTAATCAGGGTGCAAAAAACATAACAAACTGTGCCTGTTCATGCGATGCAAATGAATTTACCTACGCACTTTCAATAGAGCCACTACTCAACAAAGCATGCGTAGGATGCCATAAACCCGGTTCGTTAAACGGCAATGTAAATCTTGCAGACTATTCGCATGTGAAAAACCATGTAAATGATGGCAGTTTGCTCGGCAGCATAAAACATAGCAGCGGCTTTGTTCCTATGCCGCAAGGCACAAAACTCTCCGATTGTGAGATTACAAAATTTGAAAACTGGATTAATGCAGGGGCACTTAACAATTAACCATATGCAACGTCTGTTTATACTATTGAGTTGGCTAAGTATTCTACTGCTCTCCGCATGCTACTACGACAAAGAAGGAATACTTTACCCCGAAACAGCGAACTGCGTTCCCACCGCATCTCCATCATTCCTTAACGAGGTACTGCCACTGCTAAATGGCCGGTGCAATAATTGCCATGGCGGCAATTCACCCTCAGCCAATATTCGGCTCGATGCTTATGCTGAGGTAGTCATTTACGCAAACAATGGCAGCTTAATGGGCAGCATTAACCACAGCGGTGGTTATTCGCCAATGCCAAAAAACAGCGGAAAAATGTCCGCATGTGAAATTCAAAAAATTCAAAACTGGATTTCTGCAGGAAAACTAAACAATTAATACAGCACCTATGAAAACCACACTTCTGTCTTTAGCGTTGCTTATTGCATTAACAAATTTTGCACAACCCGTGTACATGACACGTACCGGACAAATATCATTCTACTCCAAAACACCCATGGAGAATATTGATGCCATCAATAATGAAGTTACCTCCATGATTAACCCGGCAACTGGAGAGTTGGTCTTTGCAATTCTGATAAAGAGTTTTCGCTTTGAGCGTGCTTTGATGGAAGAACACTTTAATGAGAACTATATGGAATCTGATAAATTTCCAAAAGCCACGTTTAGCGGCAAAATCAGTAACCTGGGCAACATTGACTTCACAAAAAATGGTAACTATCCAACCCGTGTAGAAGGCGAACTGACTATACATGGTGTTAAAAAGGTCATTACCTCACCCGGAATCATAAACATCTCGGGTGATAAAGTTACTGCGACAAGTACATTTCCTTTACACCTGGCAGACTTTAATATAACAATACCTTCTCTGGTTGCCGATAAAATATCAGAAACGGTAGAAGTAAAAGTAAACTGTGAATATCAACCCAAAAAATGATTGCAACTAAATCCACACTTATTCTACTCACTATTCTTATGGCAAGGATAGTGGCGGCACAGGATGATCTGTTAAAAATGCTGGAAGAAGAAACAGCGAAAGATAAAAAACCGGATTATACTACGGCCACTTTTAAAACAACGAGGCTTATCAACGGTCACTCGGTTGAAAATGTAGCAGCAGGTGTATTGGATTTCAGAATTTCCCACCGGTTTGGATACATCAACAGCGGTTTATACGAATTTTTTGGCTTAGATCAGGCCACAACAAGGTTAGGGTTGGATTACGGATTAACCAACCGTTTGATGATCGGCCTTGGCAGAAGCACCTTTGAAAAGCAACTCGATGGATTCACCAAGTACAAATTGATCCGACAATCGAGTGGCGCCAAAAAAATGCCGGTAACCGTTAGCCTTATGGCAGCTATGGTATACAAAACACTTAAGCCCAGTACTACCAATCGCGAAAACTTCAAAACTTCCAACCTGTACTACACCTATCAGGTGCTGGTAGCCCGTAAACTAAATGATCGCCTTTCGCTTCAGGTTATGCCCACCATGAATCACTATAATCTTGTACCCGGAACCACGCTTTCAAACGACTTGTACTCCATAGGTTTTGGTGGACGAATAAAGGTGAGTAAAAGAGTAACAATCAATGCCGAATACTATTACCAGCTTGCAACTACCAAACTCCCCGACACGAAAAATTCACTTGGGGTGGGTGTCGATATTGAAACCGGGGGACATGTTTTTCAATTATACGTAACGAATTCTACAGGTATGACGGAACGGTCATTCATTTCAGAGTCAACAGGAGATTTTCTTAAAGGCGATATACATTTTGGATTTTGTATTTCAAGAGTCTTTACCTTAAAAGATCCCAGAAAATAGTTACAGTCCGCCAACCAGATTTAATCCCGCTGTTTGAAATAAAATGTAAACAGAAATAATATCAGCCGAAAGATATCGTAGGCGCTGCGCTGTAAAAATCGCTCCCACAAGGTTTGCTTGTTGGTGTATAGTTCGGGGGTTACCTGAATACATTCTAAATCAATGATGCGCTGAAGTCGCTTTTCAACATCATGCGCAAAATTTTCATCGTAGACATCAACGTTTAATTCCACACTGGCATAGGCGCTGATATTATTCAGGTTATAGGAACCAACGGTTACCCACTGACCATCGTAAGTGCCCAGTTTAGCATGAAGTACTTTGCGCTGGTATTCCCATATTTCCACCCCTCTTCGTAAAAACCATCCGTACATATAACGTTCAGCATACTTGGCCAGGGGTACATCAGAAATGCCGGCCACAATAACTTTAATTTTTACCCCACGTTTGGCGGCCGCTGCAATGTGTTTCCGTAAAAGATTACCCGGTAAAAAATAGCTGGATATCAGGTAAATGGAGGATTGCGCCTGCCGGAACATCTCCAGGTAACTGGAGGTGATTTGTTTCTTCCTGCGCACCCAATCGTTAATGCGGGGTCGTGCTAAAACAAAAGACTTACCCTCTTGTCTGTTGCTATGCTTTTCCCGTCTGAAGAATTTTTTCTTCCCCTTAACACGGGCCTCGCAGATCTTCTGAAGTCTGAAACTCACATCACCATCTACAAATACAGCCCAATCAAGCCAGGCTACATTTTCAGGAGTATCGTTGTAATGATTACCAATATTTATTCCACCTACCAGGGAAAAGCGTCCATCAACAACACAGACTTTATGATGTAACCTACGGCCGAAATAGAAATACTTACTCTTGAAATAGGCTGCGAAAAACCTGAAGTAGACACCGGCATCGCGAAGTTTTTGAATAAACTCCTTTGAAAGATTTTGCGAAGCATACCCGTCTACAATAAGGTAAACCTGCACACCCCGTTTAGCAGCTTTGATAAGTGCGTTTGTAACACGTTTGCCTGTTTCATCTTGTTCGAAGATATAGGTTTGAAGATGTATAGTTGTTTTTGCTTCATGGATAAGTTTATCCAACAAATCAAAATACTCGTGCCCGGCTCGTACCAGACGAACTTCAGCGTTTGGATGATAGCCCCGTTTGGTGGGTGAATTCGATAGTAACCTGGTCATCGTAGCTTTCAGGCTTAAGTTAAAACACAAAACGGTTTAACAAAAAAATACAAAATCATTTTGCGTTGTATGGAACCTTCTGTCACAGCTTTCGTTAATACTGCATTGAAACTATAAAACAGTTGGTTTACAGTAAGTTACATCTAATTTTTTACGAATACGTTTACACCATACTATCGTTGGAGGTTGAACGGAAGCCCGTAAGTAAATACTGTGAAAGATGAAAGAAGGAGTGTTCGCTATGGAATGGATTACCGTTTATATTTCCGGCAAACCGGATTTTAAAGAAGAAGTATTGCGCAACCTGGATAAGTCAAACTTTCCGTTTATGCCGGGTTCGGCTGAAAGTGATTCGTTATACCTGCTTTGGATTGATGACCGGTCATCTTTACGCGATCTGAAAAAGGCCATTGGCAGTAAAACTGTTTTTAAATACCGCTTGCAGTTTTATTCAAGCCTTGAAAAGTATTTTCAATCCATCCGGAAATCCAAGGAAGCAACCTTCTCCCCACAGGAAAAGGAACTGATCAACCAAATGTCGGAGTGGGAAGCTGGTTCACGGGTGTACAGACATAGTGCATAAGCTATTTTCCGGGTTTCCTTTTATCGCGCAGTTCAAAAAACAGGCGAATACGCGCTATGATTTGACTTTCAGTCAGACTATCACACGGTTCGACCGTTAAAATTTTAGACTTCAATTCCGGGTTCTTCTTAAGTTCCTTTTCTAAATCAAGTTTTGCTTCTGCCGGCCCAATTATATAAAGGTTATCTACTCCGCTTAATGCCTCTATTACCCGGGCGTAGAATTTTTTCAGCTCTTCCTTGAACTTGTTTTTCTGCGAGCTCTCATAGTCGAAACCGATACCCCCACGTTTTGTCCGTTTTGATTTCTCGCCCTCAACTTTAGGTTTTCGCTCAGCGTCTGAAAAAGCGTGAACAATCCGAACCTCCTCGCCTTTTTCCAAATGAACAATCACAGCTTCACGCGTATCAATCCATATTCCAGTATTTTTCATGGCTTAATTTTTATTGATCTTAGCCAAGATCGCAGAGTTTTTCACTACTTAGCCTGACCAAGATCAAATGCCTCGCTGATATTGATCATCTCATACAAGAAGACTGAATTCTATTTTCCATGAACCTATGAATTTTACTACGGAGAATGATTTGAGTATTTTTGGAATACCCTGAACCAAATTAGTTATCAGCCCTTGAATCTCCATCACGAATTACAGAAGATTACAAACAAGGCCCATGCGTTGCGGGTTACAAAGTATATCGGAAACGATACCAGGAAATTCGATGATCTGGTTAAACTATTCTTAAACGGGCCTTATCGCCTCGCGCAACGGGCCTCATGGCCACTAACAGTTTGTGTTGAAAAAAATCCAGAGTTGGCCAAACCTTACTTAAAATTGCTTCTTCAAAATCTAAAAAAGGAACCGCTGCATGATGCTGTAAAGCGTAATACCGTTCGGCTTTTTCAGTATGTAGATATACCCATAAAATTACAAGGTTTAGTCGTTGATCAATGCTTTCAGTATCTTTTAGATCCCAAAGAACCAATCGCAGTAAGGGTATTTTCCATAACGGTATTAGTAAATATTGCACAGGATAAGCCTGAATTGAAAAGGGAATTAATTTTAGTTTTGGAAGATCAACTCCCGTATGGTTCTGCGGGGTTTATTTCCAGGGCAAAGAAAACACTTAAACAATTACGTAACTAAAACTTGACTCAACTACACGAACATACCTGTAAAAGTTGTGGCCATTTGTTCGAGGGCAACTACTGCAACCTGTGCGGTGAAAAAGTGATCACCCCCAAAGACCGTACGTTTCGTACGTTCTTAAGCAATATATTAATAGCCGTGACCTTTGCTGACAATAAATTTATTAAGTCGCTTTGGCTGGCCGTTGTTAACCCGGGATTCATCTCGAAAGAGTATGCCGAAGGGCGAAGGGTCAATTACATTCGTCCGCTGCAGCTGTTTTTTATCCTTAACCTCGTGTATTTCCTATTCCCTATTCTTCAATTGTTCAGTTCATCGCTGCGCACACAAATGTATTACCTGTTTCACAGCGCCATGGCGCGAAATATGGTGGTAAACCGCCTGGCTGAAGAAGGCATGAGCCTGGCGGCCTTTGAGCTGATGTATAATGCAAAAACCACAAGCATGGCAAAACTTTTAATCGTAATTTTTGTGTTACTGGCCTCCATTCCGCTCAGTATTATTTACCGGAAGAAGAACCGGTTCTTTACCGATCATACCACGTTGGCCGTTGAACTGGCATGCTTCAATATTTTTGTAAACGCCATCTTGCTCTCGGCAATATTATGGGCTGTTAATAACATTCTTCGGTGGGGCCAGTCTGGCTGGGAAGGCTACCTTAACGATACCACACTTACCATTGTATTCGTTTCTACCAACCTATATTTTCTGTTTCGCGCCTCGCGAACTTTTTATGCGCAAAAGGGAAAGCGTCTTATTGTTAAATGTGCATTGGGCATATTGGGCTTATTCCTGGCACTGGAAGTATACCGCCTCATTTTATTCTTTCTAACCTTTTACCTGATTTAGTTTAGCGGAGTGAATTCAACTGGTCAATTAATTGATTAACCTGTTTGTGATCATCGGCAGGTGACAGGCGTATAAAATTACGCAAGGTTTCAATGGCTTCACTGAATTCTTTGGTTACTGCAAGGGTTAAACCCAAATTGAAATAGCTGTTGGGATAGCCAGGCTCAAGTTCGATGGCAATGGCGTAGTGCACTTTTGCCAGGTTGTAGTTTCCTACTTCGGCATAGAGGTTGGCCAGGTTATAATGTGATTCATAATGCCGCGGATTTTCTTTGAGCGCTCTTGTAAAATAATCAATGGCACGCGTATGATTGCCTTCGGTTGATTCCAGTATACCTAAATTGCAATACGCATCAGCCAGTCCTTCACCTTCTTCAATGGCTTTTAGATAAAGGCTTTTTGCATTTATCCGGTCGCCTTGCTCGTCCAACAATAAGGCCTCTTCAAAGGTAGACAGTTGGCCAAGCTTGATAACCCTGCCACCCTGAAAGAGGCTGAGTTGTCCATGCTTCTCCTGTTCATTTTGCTTTCTCTTCTGTGCTTTTTGCGGGCCGAATTTAACAGGCTCAGGCCCCGGAAACTTTACGACTTTCGCCATGATGCAAAGGTACGGCTGAAACCCGAAAGCAAAAAGCAAAAGCCTGCAGGTTCAGACGCGGAGGCCCTCTGATGATCTGCCTAGCTCGCTTTCCTCCGCTGCTTCCGCTCTACCTCCACAACCTTACCTTTGGCCTTTTCCATTGGCTTTTTCTTAGCTTGTTCAATACTTGCTTTGAGCGCAGTCATAATATCTACAACTTCTGGCTCTTCTTCAGCAACGGTAATAATTTCTTTACCTTCAATTTTGGCCTGGATCATTTTTTTCAGTTCTTCCGTATAGTGGTCCTTCATTTCAATATCCACAAACTGACGGGTCATGGAGTCGACCAGAGTTTTTGCAAGTTTAAGTTGTTCCTTATCGGCACCGGTTGTTTCCAGCAATCCGGGTACTTCCTGTATTCTTCGTACCTCATTCGGGTAGCGAAGGCGGTAAACCATCAATCCATTTTCATGCGGGCTCAGTAATACAATTGTTTCCCGATCGCGAAGCACCACACGGCCAACACCTACTCGGCCGGTTTGCTTCAAGGTTTCGCACAAAAGCCCATAACTTTTGGCTGCTACATCACCATCAGGACCTATATAATAGGGAGATTCATATAAGGTGGCATGAACTTCCTCCGCCTGCACAAAACCCTCAATATCTATAATACGTGTGCTCTTCAACTTGACCTTGTTGAAGTCCTCCTCTTCAATAATTACAAATTGCCCGGGCTCATATTGATACCCTTTAATGATATCCTCTGTCTTCAGGGTCTCACCCGTTACCTTATCCTTCTTCTCATAGGCAACCGGGTTATGCCCTTTTCGGGATAGTAAATTCAAACTGATCGTTTGGGCTGAATCAATAGCATTGTAGATCCGAACCGGTATAGTAACCAGCGAAAACCGGATATGCCCTTTCCAGATGGCTCGCATAATACTTAGTTTAAAGAATTAAATAAGTACCACTAAAGTATTGACAATGAATGTATTTAACAAATATTATCGTTGGCTGTTATCTTTAATGCTATGACTTTATATAAACGCAACATCTTTCTTTACGCTATTTGCCTGCTGTTTTCCGGCACCTTGTGTGCCCAAAATGCCATTGACTCCCGTGAGCCTTACAACCCGGTTAACATGCAGAGCAGGTTAAACCTGGACTTTGACTCCTATTACTTCGTGGCAGAAAACAGATTCTTTGCCTTTCGGCCCGGATTTTATTACGGAGTGCCCGGAAAACGCCACTTAATGGGGATTACTTTTCCTGTAGTGCATTCTATCTTCAGCGGAGACTTTGCAGGCTTCGAAAATACTACAGGAATTGGTGATGTGAAGTTTACCTACATCGGTGTACCGGTTGAAACCAAAGATGCGCTGGGTTTACAACGAATCTCAACCTTCCTGGAAGTAACTGCCCCCACAGGAAATGAAATTTTAGGGCGTGGTACCGGGGCATGGGTGTTTAAACCGGGTGTGGCATTTTCCTTTCGTCCCGATGCGGCCTTTCATATTTTCCCACAGATAAACTTTCAATTTTCATCCGCACGGCTAAACAGTTTGGGGGGTGGCGATGGTGTGCCTGACCTTGAGGATCCCTCACTCAACGATAAGCTGAAGGTAATAAGCCTAAGTGTGCCGGCAACTTTTGTGGTGGATGACTGGGCCGGTTGGGTCTCCCTTCATCCGGAATACATTCACACATTTGTTGAGGATACCTATTTTCTTTTTTTGCGGTTCGACTTAGGTAAAATGATTGGGGAACGGACTGCTGCTTCACTCAATATCACGAAATTTATAGCCGGGCAACCCCGGCTCGAAACTATGTTCAGGGTGAGGTTTAGCTACTTTTTAGATAACCAAAATCGTTAACCTGTTACGGGTGCTGTGCGCACATTTGCTTTCAGATCATGCAACAAGTTGTACAAGCCAAAATACGTACGGTTTATGTAAAGCGCATCACGTACACCCCGCGCTTTTTTGGATTCACGCAATTCTTTAAGATTCGACAATTTTTCTCCAAAGGTATACAGCGATTCAAAGTAACGCGCATCAGCAAAATCAAAATGCTCGCTTTGAAATGGCCGGCTTAGCAACTCTACGAGTTGCGAAAACAAATCCATAAAGAATACTTTATCTTTCGCGGCATCGTCCTGATAAATAAAGTGTAAGTCGTAAAATACCTTTTCCAGGGCTTTTGAATTTTTAAGCAAGTCCCTATCCAGCAATTTAAAATAGAGCTTATAGAAGTTTTCGGGTATAACCTTCACACAACCAAAGTCTATAATCCCCAGCTGATAATCGGGTGTAATGATGAAGTTTCCGGGATGAGGATCGGCATGAACACTTCGAAGTTCATGCATCTGAAAATGATAAAAATCCCACATGGCCTGTCCTATCTTCTGCCCGGCTTCTGTTGGAAAATCTTTGCCGAGCAGTTCACCCAATGGCTTACCCTCTATCCAGTCCATGGTCAGAATCTTCTCAGAAGAATACTGCGGGTAATATTGCGGAAAAACAACATTGGCAATATGACTGCTTCGTTTCGATAAATCCATGGAGCGTTTTAGCTCCAGCGTATAGTCCGTTTCCTCCATCATGCGCATTTCAACTTCCTGAATGAACTCATTGTATTCAGCAGGATTGAGGTTGAACATGCTTAACGCGATGGGCTTAACCATCGCCAGGTCAGACTTAACACTGTTACCAATGCCTGGATACTGAATTTTTACGGCCAACTTTTTACCGTTCAGAGTAGCCTGATGAACCTGCCCCATCGAGGCAGCATTGACAGCTTTATGGGTGAACGTTTCAAAAATTTTATCAGGACCCTTCCCAAAATACTGCTGAAAGGTTTTGACCACCAGCGGATACGATAACGGGGGAGCGCTGTACTGCGCCATCGAAAATTTTTGTTGGTATGCCTTGGGCAAAAGGTTTTTATCCATGCTTAGCATCTGGGCAACCTTTAGAGCACTTCCCTTTAATTCGCTGAGCGAGTTATAAATATCCTTGGCATTATCTTCATGCAATTCGCTGCGCGTGGTGGATGGATCTACCAGTTTCCTTCCGTAATGTTTTAAATAATTTGTGCCGATTTTCGCACCGGTTGCAATGAATTTTGAGGCCCGTTGAACCTTGGTAACGGGAATTTTATCGAATTCTTTCACGTGGCTGTCCCTGCTGATTAGTTAATTCATTCTGCTTTGGTACAAAAATTTCCCGAAATCAATCGCGGAATCGAGCGCTCCCTTACCGATCAGATCAAAAGCAAGATTAACTGACTTCTCAATAAAGACGTCTGTCTTTTCAAAATCCGGGCTATCGTCATCCTTCCAAAAGAGCAGCAATAAACTCATGTGCACCCAAAATAGCTGCGGATAGCGTTTGTCGAGTAAAGGTCGCTCAGCAACTTCGCCTGAAACCTTTCCTTCCATTACTATTCTTCCTGCAAATTCTTCAAAAGCATTTTTAAACGATTGGAGAAAGCCCGGTACAATTTCAAGTTTTTTATGACGGTTTAACAGCAGAACACAAAAACTCCTGTTCTGCTTCAACGTTTCAGCCAGCGTAAAATAAAAGGCCAGAAACTTTTCGCGTGCCGAAAATTTTTCGAAATCCTTATCGGATTCCAGGCGGGTTATAGTCTGCTCTGCATAACCCAGCCATATTTTTTTTTCAAGTGCCTCAAAGGATCCGGCAACCTTATAGAAGTCGGCTTCAGCCAAGCCAAGATCGTGGCAAAACTGATAAACTGTTGAGGGTTGTTTTCCATGCAAAAGCAGGTGTTTCTGATAGGCCTCTGTCAGGAATTCAGCCGAAGCAGGAGCTTTGGCTTTTCGGGTCGACTTTTTTGCTTTCTCCATGAAACTTTAACAATGAACAGTCTTAAAAGTTCGATTTTTTTCAGGCAAAGTTTGTTACTTGATTACCGATTACGGTTATGCGATTATGCGAACTTACTTTTTACTCTTTTGGCTTACTCTTACCCTTCAGGTACTAGCCCAGGTTAGAAAACAACGGGCGGAGGAATTCTATAATCAGGGGATTGCGGCTATGGGTAGTGGTAAACTTGAAGAGGCCAGGAATTTGTTCACCAAAAGCATAGCTGAAGACCCGGGATTTGCCGAAGCCTATTCTACACGGGCAACCGTTTATGAACGGTTAAAAGATTTTAACAGTGCCTTGCGCGACTACACCATAAGCCTGGAGTTTGCACCCGATCAGTTCGAAGTATTGCTGAGCCGTGCTGCCCTACGGTTTCAGTTAAACCAACCCGAACCGGCTCGCGAAGATTTCAGAAAGCTGCTAAAACTTCCGGCCGGTGAAACCAATACCATTTACTACCGGCAATTGGCCCACAGCCCGGGCACCGACCAGATACTAACCGCCCAGGGCGCCATTCAATCGCAAGTGTATAATTACCTTGGTTTGATTGAAACACAATTGAAAAATTGCCCGGCTGCTATTCAATACTTTGATTCCGCCATAAGGCTTAACATAAGCGAGGCAGATTACTATATCAATCGTGCTATGGCCAAACAAGCATGCGCTATTGCCGGAGCCGATGAAGATTTTCAAAAGGCACTGACCTTAAATCCGGACCATCCCATTGCCAAAAACAACCTGGCTGCTCTTTCTGCCCGCAAGGGTAACTTGAATGAGGCCGAACAACAACTTACAGAAGCCATTAACGCAGATCCACTCATGCTTGATCCTTATCTTGAGCGGGCATATTACCGCTTGTTGCAAAAAAATTATGCCGGTGCGCTAGCCGATTACAATCAGGCAATAAAACTGGACCGTGCCAATCCGGAAATATGGCTTAACCGTGGCATGGCAAAAGAAAAACTCCACGACCTAAGCGGTGCATACCGCGATTATACCGAAGCTATTGAGCTGGATGAAGGATTTGTAAAAGCGTGGATTAATCGCGGAAATGTTTTAGCCACACAAAAAAAATACACAGAAGCGATTGAAGATTACACCGCGGCCATCACCTATCAACCGGATTACGGGGTGGCTTATTATAACCGGGGGATTGCATTCTACAGAGTAAATAAATTGGCAGAAGCATGTGATGATTTGAAAAATGCTGCAAGATTGAACTATCCGATAGAAGATCGAATTAAAAAAAGCTTTTGCAGGAACCATTAGATAAACGATTTTTGGTAATATCCCAATCACCAGTAATGACTTAAAGCGGAGCATTTACAAGTTCGGTTGACTTCCTGCTTTTCAGGAATCTCCTGCCAAGCCATAACCTTAATATTAGAGCAAGCACAATCATACTGGTTTGTGCAAATGTATTTAGTTCAGGCGAATCAGGTATGGGCAGCAAACCTGTAAGCCCAAAGCGGAAAAATGAACCATGCACAGCGGCAAAGTTCACAGCTACGCCATTCATATGTTGCGAAAGGTACCAGTTCTTAGGAACAGTTTTATTCCACACACTCCACCACATGCTTGCACCTAGTACCAGGCCTACCGATGAAAATACAATTTGAAGTAATGAACCATTATTTATACCGATGATGCATATACCAAAACCATAGAAAAATAAAATGGTCGCAATAATCTTAAATACAGGAGAATGATAATCCTCCCGAGCTTTCTTCTTTTGTATGGCAAACCAGGTAACGTATGTGGCTACTGCTGCAATGGAAAACAGGTACCCAAGAATGATACAGAAAACTATATCACCTTCGTTGGCCTTAACAATGATCATGGGTATAACGCTGGCAAGAATAACCAACATACTAAGCATAAACACTTTGCCTGCTGTACGGTGAACATACGATCCCTTTCTGCTAAGGGCGGCAACCCAAAACGAACCCAAGGCAGAAAAGCCGATAAAGGTGTGAATGTTAATGATTGCTGAATAGTCCATAACGTTGATTTTTTATGAGCAAAAATCAACGATTACGACCTTCAGGTATAGAAAAAAAATTACCTCACCTCACGCAATAGCTTATCGGTTGAAATGGTGTGCTGGTGCTGCAACTGAACAGGTGTAAAACCGGTAAATCGTTTTACTTCCCGAATCATGTGGCTTTGATCGCTATATCCCAACGCATACGCCAAGTCCGGTAGGTCTAATGTATTTTTTGCTGAAAGGTTTTTAATAACGCTATTCATCCGATAGATTTTTTGAACAGCTTTAGGCGTAAGGCCTGCCCTTTCACGAAACAATGATACAATGTGCTTGTGCGAGTAACCCATTAATTGGGCAAGCTTAGTTTGGACCGAGCCAAACGGCTCCCGTAGTATTTGTTCAATCCGGGCCCAATTTCTGATGTCCGGTGGCCTGCTATCGGCCTTGGCCTGCATCCATTGTTCAAGCACATTGAATTTATCGGGTATTGATTTACAATCCATGAGTTTGGTGTACAGTGTTTGCGCTTCCTTTCCGAGCACATCAAATTGGGTATAGTTCTGATCTGTAATTTCAACAGCGGGTATCTTAAAGAGGTCGAAAAATCCGAATAATGTAAATCGTATGCCAACAACTTCAAAATAACTGGAAGGCCTTATCTCCATAAAGCTCGTCCTTAATCCTGAAACAATACAATCCTTAAACTCAAACGAGTTTTGGCTCCTGGATAGTTTACCATTATTGGTGTCACCCAGGTTAAAAAAAATATCTACATGGTTATTTGGAAATACACGTCTTTCAGAAAATTGAGGCCATCCCTTTGCAATTAAAAAGTGATCAACCCATAAGTTTAACGGTTCGGTAGGTTCACCGATAAGATACTGTACACCGCCATGCATTACATTGACTACACGTTTCATAACAGTATGTCATGAATGACATGAACAAATATAATTAAAGGTATATTTAAACCATCAAATCCTCCCGCAAGCGTACAAACACCGGCTCCCTGAAGTTTTTATCCGGGGTTAAGGATGCATAGGTAACTTCAAGCATAAGCTTTGGCTCAACCCAGGTAGATACTTTTTCATCGAGTACCTTTCCTTCAACAGGCTTCTTGATTTCTTTTAATTTTTTAATGCGTGTGAAAATTTCTTTAATCGTGGCATCGTCAAAGCCGGTTCCTACTTTGCCGCGATAAACCAACTCCTCACCTTGCCATTGCGCCAGGTGCAAACCGCCAAAGGCATCTTTACGGTTGCCCTTTCCGTTATTGTATCCAATCACCACACATTCAGCTGTGTTTCTGATTTTAATCTTCAACCATGAATCACTACGCCTGCCGGGAAAATAACGTCCATCCTTGCGCTTGGCCATAATCCCTTCCAACGCGTGCGCCCGTGCAGCTTCCAACAAACCTTCACCATCTTCCATCCACTCACTTACGCGATACGGTGTATCTTTTTTGATGGCGTCCTTCAACCAGATTTTGCGCTGCAGCAACGGCTCGTTGATCAGACTCCTTCCATCCAAATAGAGGCAATCAAAAATATAGCAGTAAACAGGATTTGATTTCGAAAGCTTGCTTATGTTTGTCTCACCTGAGGCCATCAGGCGGTTGATCACCTTCTTGAATTCAGGCTTACCTTGTTTATCAAGGGAAACAATTTCCGCATCAAACAATCCGTTTGTAGCACGAAAGGCTTTGTCGGCAATTAACAACTCCGGAAATTGTTTGGTGACGTCATTTTGATTCCGGCTTCGAATACGAAGTTGGCCATCCTCCAAGGCAATCAAGGCACGAATGCCATCCCATTTGACTTCATAGATATAGTCATCAGCATGTTGAGGCAACGAAGAAGCACTATCAGAAAGCATGGGTGCTATCTCATCTTTCAAAAAATCGATTTGCGGAATATCAACACGCTCTAATAAAAACTCTTTTTGCTTGATCTGGTAAATCCGGTACTCCCCCGTCAGCTCCTTACTGCTCAACCTGAAATAAAATCCGTCTTTCTTTTCTTTGGTGATGGTGTATTTGCCCAATGCATAAATCCACATATCACCACCGCCATACTGCCCCTTCGGGATTTTGCCATCAAAGGTGAGGTATTTCATGGGGTGGTCTTCGGTTTGAACGGCCAACCGCTTTACACCCGGATGGGGAGGCATGCCTTTTGGCACCGCCCACGATTTCAATACACCATCCTGCTCTAAACGCAAGTCATAATGAAGGTGTGAGGCATGATGACGGTGGATCACAAAATTGTTTCCACCGCCTTCTACAATCCGCGCATCGGGCTCCGGTGTTTTTTTGAAGTCGCGTTTCTTTTCATACGATTCAAGTTGAGCGGGCGTCTTTCTTTTCTTTGAAACCGGCAACTCCTTTGCTACCACGCGCTTTCTATGGTTATGTAGCTCCACGGCAAATGCATCCATGCCTTCCCAGGCATCACCATCATTCAAAACTTTATCAATTGCGTTGTGAATATTATGTTCCAGCGGACTTTTCAATACTTCAAGTTCTTCCCATTTCAACGGCATGGACACCGGTGCGCCTACCCGACCACGTAAACTGTAAGGCGATACAATGCTTTGGCCTGAGCGTATCCGGTATATATCAATCAACACCCTACCCTTTCGTGCATCCTTTTTAATGTGAAGCGTAGTTTCTTTTGCATGGGCATCCACAAAAGGCTGTGCAATAAGCTGTGCCGATTCAAACACGGTATGAAAATCAAATTTTGGCTCTAAGGGACAACAGATGTGAACACCCTTTCCACCAGTAGTCTTGACAAAAGCCGTGTAACCGAAAGATTCGACATGAGCCCGCAAGTCGAACGCCAGGGAAACAATCTTTTCAAACGAGTATCCTTCCGGTGGGTCAAGATCAAACACCATATAATCCGGAAACTCAAAATTCGGCCTTCGGCTATGAAGCTGGTGCAACTCAAGCGAAGCCAGGTTGGCCAGCCAAACCAACGATGCAGGTTCGGTAGCAATGATGTAATCCTTTTCTTCTTTTCCCAGTCGCTCAAACTCCAACCATTTGGGTGCCCACTCAGGCCGGTTTTTCTGGTAAAACATTTCGCCATGAATGCCATCCGGAAAACGGATCAGTGTTAACGCGCGACCTTTGATATGATTTAAAATGGTAGGCGCAATCTTCAGGTAGTAGGCAATTACTTCGGCCTTCACAATGCCATCTTCCGGAAACAAAACTTTATCCAGGTTGGATAATTCCAACTTGCGTTTTCCTACCTGTGTCCATTGTGATTTCTTGGCCATTTATTCTTCCAATACTTCACCCTTTATTTTTTTCGGCAGAAAAATCATACCGATAATAAATGAAATAACGGCAATGCCAATCGGGTACCACAACCCGGCCAGTACATCACCGGAAGGATTAGTTTCTGATTTGCTGAGTTCATATAAACTGGCAGCAATAAAAGGTGTAAGTCCGCCAAAAATGCCATTACCTATATGATATGGCAGTGACATAGAAGTATACCGTATTCGCGTTGGGAATAACTCAACCAAAAATGCTGCAATCGGACCGTAAACCATCGTTACAAAAACAACCTGAATGAGCACCAGAAAAATCATTATCCATTTCGCATCTTCATTTAAAACTATTTGCTTGCTTACACTCAGTGTTTCGCCTGCTGAAGTATACTTAACCGTTTCATAAAGTTGATACCCATCGGTGTAGTGCCGGGTTTGTGTAACAACCTTTAATGAGTCATCCTGATCATTTATACTATACGATGTTGATGATTGAAGCTTTTCTATAACTTCAGCTTTGGCAGAAAGATCAGCCAAGGCATACATTTTACCATAGATAGGACGATAACATAAAACGGCCAGCAACATGCCCGCCATCATAATATATTTCCTTCCAACTTTATCCGACCACCAACCAAAATAAATAAACAACGGTGTACCGATTAGCAAAGCAATAGCTATGATGTGGTACGATTGAACAAACTCAACATTACAGATTTTCTGAATAAACGTAAGTGCATAGAATTGGCCTGTGTACCAAACCACACCCTGGCCGGCAGTGGCACCAAACAGTGCGAGCAATACGAGTATCAGGTTCTCTTTTTTTGCAAAACTTTCCTTAATGGGATTTTTAGAGAGCTTTCCTTCGGATTTTATTTTAGCAAACAAAGGCGACTCCTGCATGCGCAGACGGATGTAAATTGAAATGGCCACTAATACAGCCGACAGAATAAACGGAATACGCCACCCCCAGCTTGTAAAAGCTTCGATGCCCACCCACTCGCGCACAGCTAAGATTACACCTATTGAAACAAATAGTCCCAGTGTAGCAGTTGTCTGGATGAAGCTGGTGTAGAAGCCCCGCTTTGCAGCCGGTGAATGTTCTGCAACATAGGTTGCGGCCCCGCCATACTCACCCCCCAATGCCAACCCTTGCACCAGGCGAAGAATCAACACCAGTATAGGTGCAGCAACACCAATGCTTGCATAGCCGGGAACAAGCCCTATGGCAAACGTGGAAGCACCCATCAGCGTAAGCGTGACAAGAAAAGTATATTTTCTACCTACAATATCCCCCAACCGACCAAACACCAGGGCACCAAATGGCCGCACGATAAAGCCGGCTGCGAAAGTTGCCAAGGTAGAAAGGAAAGCTGCTGTTGGATTTGTTTGTGGAAAGAATTGCTCAGAAAGAATTACCGCCAAACTTCCAAAGATGTAGAAATCGTACCACTCGATTAAGGTACCTACCGAAGATGCGGTGATAACCGACCATAACGTTTTACGGCTGCTGATATACTCCATATAAAAGGCGTATTTACAGCAAAACAGGCTAAAAAACTACTGACTAAGCAAACGTTTTACAGACGGATGATAGGCTATTCCTGCTAAAATGAACCCCAGAAAAATGCAACTGATGAATGCAACAACAAAGTCGCCAAAAAAGCGAAAACCGAATACCCAGCGGATCAAAAAGGAAACAGCAAAGAACAACAACACGAGCAGCCAGTAACGCCAATTGAAATGAGTACGAACTATCCGAACAGGAAGAAAATGAAAAAACACAGCAATGATTATCGCACCCACTACTGTGCTGATATGTTGAACATATCGGTACAAGGGTTTATCGGGTATACCTTCATATTCCACATTCCAGGTGAGGAACTCCATGTGGTCGACAAAGTAAGCGTTGGAATGCGTAAAGCTATCCCAGAAAATATGGGATAAAATTCCTACCTGCAGACACACTAAATAGCCAACATAGTTTTTGCGGAAGGCTTGAATAAAATCCAACGCGTACAAATCCATTAAGCGTGACTGAAAATAGGCTGGCAAATTTTCGATCAATGGTCTTTTTACAATCAGGTGAAAAATAAAAATCAGCATTAACGCGATGGGAAGATCAACCAGGAAAGCGCCATGCCAGGTATGACTAATTTTTCCCTTCAGTTTCATTTGCAGGAAATACTGAAAATCGGGTGTCATGCTGCCCGCCACCAGGCACGACATGGAAATATAAGCCGACCTGATTTTGGCAAATGGAAGAATAATGGCGGGATGAGAGAAAGTAAACGGCATAGCTTAAAAGAAAATTTCCTGCGCTAAACGGTATGTATTGGCATGCGCTTCAATAATGTCACGAAAGTCCTCGGAGTATCCACCGCCCATACTGGCCACCAGTGGAATGTTATTTTGTTTGGCAGCTTCCAGTACAATTCGGTCGCGTTGTTTACATCCTTCACGCGTAACCGAAAGTTTCCCCAGTTTATCAGTATCCAGTATATCCACTCCTGATTGAAAGAAAATGAAATCGGGTTGAACCGTATCGAGCAGATTCTTCAGGTTTGTATCAAGGGTTTTCAAATAAAAGTTGTCATCAGTTTTGTCCGGCAAGCCTATATCTAAATCCGAGTGCTCTTTTTGTAACGGATAGTTATTGGAACCATGCATACTAAACGTAAACACCCTGGGCTCACTCCTGAATATTTGCGCAGTACCATTTCCCTGGTGAACATCAAGATCAACCACCAGGATTTGTTTTGCCAAACCATTATCAAGTAAGTAGTTTGATGCAATCGCGATATCATTCAACAAACAAAAGCCTTCACCTTTGTTCGTAAAAGCATGGTGTGTACCTCCTGCAATGTTCATAGCCACACCATGCTGAAGCGCGTAATGCGTGCATTGCAGTGTTCCTTGCATAATTACTGTTTCCCGTTGTACCAATTCGGGTGTTAACGGAAAACCCGTTCTTCGTATTTCTTGTGGCGATAAACTTTGCGAAGCTAATTTCTTCCAGTAGGCATCATCGTGGGTTCGTACTATCCATTGCTCACCAACGGGCGCAGGCGTAAAAAAATTATCAGGCTTAACAGTTCCTTCGTACATCAACTGCTGAGGCAATACTTCATACTTGCTCATCGGAAACCGATGATTGGGTGGAAGAGATAATACGTAAGCCGGAGCCCAGGCAATCTTAAACATAATGCATCAAAAATAACAAGGCACCATCCAGGTGGTCTGAATGGTGCCTTAAAATAACCTTAAAATTTTATTAGTGCTTGTGCTGGTGCCCGTGTTCACCGCCTTTATACCAGGCATCCTGAAGATCATGGAACAGGTCGTGAAGGTCTTTCAGCGAAGCTCCAATAGCCGCCTCATCACCACCTTTAACCAATTCTGCAAAGGCTGCTGTTTCTGTTTTCAGGGATTGGAGATTAGCCTTAACCTCATCGTTATTAACTTTTGATGGAAGCTCTGCATTGCTCCATTTTTCTGCAAGAGCAGCCATTTCAGTTGCATTGGCGATGGCCGGTGCAATGTTGGCTGAATCTTTGAACGGGTGAAAACTTTCCGCCATTACCATATGAAACTCATCCATCAACGGCCACTCGTCATCGGCCACAGCGGTTTCGGCCTCCTTTTTTGCAGTACATGCCGCAATAAGTACAAAAACCAAAAGGGATAAATACCTGAACAATTCTTTTTTCATTTTTATAAGTGTTTTAGTGCGCGCAAAAATAAAAAATTATGGATTACAGCCACTACCAAATCGACTGATTTATGTCATCAATTTTGTTCGGTTTGGGCTCCGTAAAAAATTCAAAAAGCTATGTTCTATCCGTTTTGCGATAGCGTCTGTTTTCAATTAACTGGATAATCCTTCTCAGGCCATCAAAGTAAAGTATGATGTAAAATACAATAGTCATACTCCAGATCACGGCCAGGTTGAAATATAAGGTATCAACAGTGGCACCTGCAAAATGCTTGGTAGGCTGATAAAGGTTTGCTGAAAAATCGAGCGCATGGCGTGGCTTATGCTCATCCATATAAATGGGATAAAGCTTTTGTATCAGTCTCCCGTCATACTCAACAATCCGATGCATCGCGTTAACATTCTTAACTGCATCCGCTACCGATTTATTCTGATAAGTATTTCTCATCTTCTCGTAGCGAGCACGTTTTTGGGGTGTATCGGTCATAGATTCCTTCAGTGACTCCAATTCCTTCATGGACTTATTTTGCCGAAGCAGGTACACATTTCGAATAGTGGATAGGAATTGTTGGGTGTGCAGGTAAATTGTTGAGTCAAACCGGCCAACAGCCAGTTTGTTAAGATCATCAAAGTTACTGCCACCAATTTGTGTTAGTTCGTTGGCAATTTCATTTTGCAAAATCAACAAAGCACTTTTAATTCCCTCGTGATTGGTATTCCGCCATTGCCCCCTGTTAACCATGCAATACGATAATTTCGATTCCAGTTCGGGTACTAAAAAAATCCGCTTATACTCTGCCTGTGCAACTACCTTGTCCAATTCATAAAATTGCTTCTCAAACGGGTTATCCTTGTACTGGGTAACCATGTATGCTTCAAAGGCCCAGCGTGAAGCCATGATGTTACCCATTAACGGAACACCTATAGGTTTGGTGACCTTTGGATTAAATTTATCAAACTCAATGACAACACCGCTCAACAGTAGTTGGGGAATAATCAGCAACGGAATGAGAATATAAATGGTAACGGCACTATTAAAAGAGGCGGATATATTCAACCCGAGTACGTTGGCATAGCATGATATACTAAACAAGATAAGCCAGTACCTGATTTCAGTAAGGGGTATTTCCAGAATGAAATGCCCGACCAAAATAAACAGGAATGTTTGAACAGCCGAAATTGAAAACAATACAATAATTTTTGAGAACAGGTAACTGGTACGGCTTAAATGAAGAAACTGCTCGCGTTTTAATATTTTTCTGTCCTTAAATATTTCCTCCGCACTTAGCGTAAGACCAAAAAATAACGCTACCACCACACTCATGAAAAAGAAAACGGGAATGTTCTCATTCTCATAAAAGGTGTAGGTTCCATTTTCACGGGTAACCACATTATAGTACTTAACCATAAAACTGATAAAGAAAGCCAGCACAGGCGCTTCCAATAAGTTTATGTAGAGATACTGCGTATTGGATAGTTTGGATAGCGTATCGCGAATGGTAAATATTTTCAGCTGATGTAAACGATTGGCAATTTTTTGAGTGATCGGCAATGGATCATTTACGTGTTCTACTTTAGGAACTTTAAGTTTCTGTTTGAAGTACTGATACCACTGCCCGGCTGAAATTTTTCGCGTGTTGGTAAGTCGCCCGTATTCGTTTACAACCTTCGTTTCAATAATATTAAATACCTGTTCAGGATTAATATTACCGCATTCCGGGCAAGCGCCTTGTGTTTTATTGGCGGCATTGATAATATCACGAAAGTAAATAACGGCTTCAACCGGGTTACCGTAGTATATCTGAAATCCCCCGACATCCAGAATCAAGAGGGTATCAAACATTTTGAAAATATCGGAAGAGGGCTGGTGAATAACCACAAACACCATTTTTCCACGCAGGGCCAGTTCCTTCAGCAAGTCCATTATATTCTCACTGTCGCGTGATGACAGACCCGAAGTAGGTTCATCAACAAATAAAATAGTGGGCTCACGAAGTAATTCCAGTCCAATATTCAGGCGTTTGCGCTGTCCGCCACTTATTGTTTTCTGTAAAGGAGAGCCTACTTTTAAATTTCGAATCTCACTTAGGCCCAACTGCACCAAAAGCTTTTCAACCTTTTCTGCACATTCCTCTTTTGACGTCTGACCAAAACAAAGTCGCGCGGCATAGTACAGGTTTTCAAACACGCTCAGGTCTTCCATCAACAAATCATCCTGCGGAATGTACCCGATCACCCCCTGTACTTTCTCCGGATTTTCATGAATATCAATTCCGTTAACGCGCACACGACCGCTGGAAGGTTTTTCGGTGCCGTTTAAAACGTTAAGCAACGTTGATTTGCCCGAACCGCTGGCCCCCATAATGCCAATGAGCTTACCACCATTTTCAGCAACGTTGATGTTTTGAAGTCCGGCTTTACCAGATTTAAAATGATAGAAGATATGATCGCAGGTAAAGGTTAGTTTTTGTTGGTTCGCCCCGACCAGGAATTTTCCGATGATATCGCTATAGTATATCGGATCAATCTTATCACCCCGAATGGTGCTTCCTGTCGGGAATACATCAATCTTTCGGCTCTTCAATAAAATACTGTTCAGGTAAACAACCGAAATACCAAGATATTTTATGAAGTAAGAATCCGAGAGTTTGAGAATAGCAATCAGGCCGGTAAGGTTTTTCTCCACAATGCGCGGTCCGGGGTATGGAACGTCATCATAGCCTTCATCGATAACCAGAACATTTTTAGAAGCGAGTTCATCAATATCCTGGCCCGCAACAAAATTTCTTAACTCATTAATATCCTGGCGCGGCACTTTTAGCGCCTGGCCGATATAGTAAACCAGGTTCTCCTGGCGTTCGGAAATTTCACCATCGGCATAAATCAATTCAATAATCTTGATAATCAGTACCAGCTTTTGCTGCATGGTAAGCGCCTGGTTTACCTGCTTGCTGATCTGCATGATCTTGGCCCAGTCGTCAACAAACTGAACGGTATCTTCATCTAAAGAACTCAGATCCTGCTCCGACTCAATTTTATGATTCTTGCAAAACTCATCGAATAAATTGAGGTAATACTTTATGGCATCCCGGTTCAGGTGCAGCCCCAGAAACTCCTTAATGTTATTGCGCTCATCATCCGTAATCCGTTCGCGGGCTACAATGGCAAAAAGTTGAATAACAGCTTTCAGCAGTTCTTCACTCATACAACGGAAAGGCTTGGATTAACCATCATTTTGGCTAAAAATAGCTATTAAATCGCAGAAATTATTGGGTTAGGATGAGGATGACTTCTCTTCTTACGAAAACCATATAAATTTGTTAAAGCCTTGTAATCGATACAGGCTAACTCCGACTAATCCACCAAAACAACTAAAACTCTATGAAAAACAGATTACTATTTTCCCTCTTTATTTTTCTGTTAGGCACAAGCCTTCAGGCACAAACAGTTGATCAGATTTTGGAAAAATATTTTGAGAATACAGGCGGACTAACCAAGTGGAAAGCGCTGAAGTCACAAAAAGTGACCGGAAATATGTCTATGCAGGGTATGGACTTACCGTTTACCATGACCACCAAAGCGCCAAATAAGCAACGCATGGATATTCAAGTGCAGGGCATGCAAATTATACAGGCATATGATGGCACAGAGGCCTGGATGCTCAATCCGTTTGGAGGAGGAACTGACCCCGTTAAAATACCGGCAGAAGAAGCCAAGGAAATGGCCGATAGAAATCTTGAAGATGAGTTTATCGATTACAAGAAAAAAGGCCATGAGGTTACCTTATTAGGAAAAGAGGAAGTAGATGGCGTTTCCTGCTATAAAATTCAACTCATAAAGAATAAGGCCAACGATAAGGAGGATGTAACGGAAATCCACTATTTCGATTCAGAAAATTACGTACCCATTATGATTGTTGCATACGCACGCTCAGGACCGATGAAAGGAATGGAAAGCAAAACCTACGTAAGCGACTACCAGGAAGTGGACGGATTGATGATTCCCTTTTCTATGGAGGTTAAAGCCGGAGGACAATCCGTACAGAAATTAACCTTCAAAAAGGTAACGCTTAACGAATCGGTTGAAGACAGCATTTTTGCCTTTCCAAAAAAATAAGTTCATACAAATGACCAACTAAAAGACTACTTCACGTAGTCTTTTTCATTTAAACCAAAAGGAATATGAAAAAAATACAACTCTTACTATTTAGTTGCCTGGTAGCCTGGCAGGCCGGGGCACAAAATGAATTATCCGGCAAGGCTATACTAGGCGATTTACGGGCACGAAGCATTGGCCCTGCGGTTATGAGTGGTCGCATTACGGATATTGATGTGGTGGCGAGTAAGCCGGAAATTATCTATGTAGGCTCCGCAGGTGGTGGCGTTTGGAAGTCTGTAAGTGCAGGTACCACCTTCCGTCCTGTGTTTGATGATTACACCATGTCTATTGGTAAAGTTACCATTGATCAATCTAATCCCGAAACGGTTTGGGTAGGCACTGGTGAGTCGTGGGTACGCAACAGTGTTGCCATTGGTACCGGGCTGTATAAAACAACGAATGGAGGAACCTCCTGGGAATTTATTGGCCTGAAAGATTCACAGCACATCAGCGATATTCTGGTACACCCAAAAGATGGAAATATTGTTTACGTAGGTGTACAAGGTCACCTGTGGGGTCCAAACCAGGAACGCGGAGTATTTAAAACAACCGATGGCGGTAAAACCTGGACCAAGGTATTGTATATCGATGAGAATACCGGATGTGCCGACATGGACATTGATCCTAAAAATCCCGATGTTATTTATGCTGCCATGTGGAGTCACAGACGGTATCCCGATTTTTTTGATTCAGGATTTACCGGTACAAGCGGATTGTATAAAAGCGTAGATGGCGGAAAAAGCTGGAATAAAATTCATACTGGTTTGCCCACCACAAAACTGGGAAGGATTGGAATTGCCGTTGCACCCTCCAACCCATCAGTTTTATACGCCAGTGTTGAAGCAGAAGGAAATCAAAATAAAGGTTTATATAAATCGACTGATGCTGGCGCAAATTGGAAAAAAGTAAACAGCGATTTCAGCAATACCGTTCGCCCCTTTTACTTTTCAAGAATTACGGTTGATCCTATGAATGAAAATAACCTCGTGAAATGCGCGTATATCCCTATAATTAGCACAGATGGTGGATCCAAATTCAGGTCTATGGGGAGCCCGCATGCCGATCTTCATGCGGCATGGATTGACCACCGGAATTCCAATCACATTATACTTGGAACTGACGGAGGCATCTATGAATCATTTGATCAGGGCTATTCATTCAGAATGTGGCCCAATCTTCCCGTAGGTCAATTCTATCACGTTACCGTAGATGATGATAAGCCCTACAATGTTTACGGGGGTTTACAGGATAATGGATCGTGGTATGGCCCATCACAAAAAGCCGGAGGTATAACCAACAGCGATTGGCTCAATTCACTTTATGGCGATGGCTTTAATGCACACCGGCACCCAACCGACAAGGACATTATTTATTCAGAATACCAGGGCGGAGGAGTTACACGCGTGAATAAGAAAACAGGAGTAGCGAAAAGTATAAAACCCCTGCCTGAAAAAGGTGACCCGAAATTGCGTTTTAACTGGAACACCCCATTGGTACAAAGTCCGGGTAAAGCAGATCGCATTTACGTCAGTGCACAATTTCTCTATATGTCGGACGATCGGGGTGACACCTGGAAGAAAATTTCACCCGATCTTACCACAAACGATCCCAAGAGACAGCGACAAAACAGCTCAGGAGGCGTTTCCATTGATAATTCAACAGCTGAAAACAATGCCACGATCTATGCTGTTGCCGAATCGCCACTGGACGAGAAAATTATCTGGGTTGGAACGGATGATGGCTACGTTCAGGTAACTGAAAACCAGGGTTTAAACTGGAGCAACCTGACAAAAAATATTGTGGGACTTCCCACCGGCAATTGGTGTTCGTATGTTGAACCCGGGCACTTTGATAAACGCACAGCATATGTAACCTTTGATAATCACCGCAACGGTGACATGAAGCCCTACATTTATAAAACTACCGATTTAGGTAAAACCTGGACATCGCTGGTTACTCCAGAAATTGAAGGGCATGTTTATGTTATCCGCGAGGATTTAGTCAATCCCAATCTTTTGTTTGCCGGAACAGAGTTTGGCTTGTACGTTTCAACAAATGGCGGAAAGCAATGGAGCAGGTTTGAAAACAATTTGCCCAAAGTTGCCGTGCATGACCTTGTGATTCATCCACGAGAACATGATTTGGTTATCGCAACCCATGGTCGGGGTATTTACATTATTGATGACCTTACCCCGCTGCGCCAGGTCACACCCGAAGTGTTAACCAAAACAATACATTTCTTTGACATTAAACCCACGGTGTTAAATGATCCGGGATTAAGCGGAAGAAATCCTTCTCCGGGTGATGATCAGTTTTATGGACAAAATCCAAACACCCAGGCTAAAATTGTTTACTTCATGAACAAACGTCACACGTTTGGCAAAATGAGTATTGAGGTATACGATCAAAATAATAAACTGATTCGCGAATTACCTGCCGGTAAAAGTGCTGGCATAAATGTGGTGCAGATGACCACTAATTACGAACGCCCACGCATTCCACCCTCCGAAACGCGAGAATCCATTGGCGGCTCAATTTTCGGACCGAGCTTAGCGGCAGGAACCTATAAGGTTAAGGTGATCAAAGGCAAGGAAGAATTTAATACCACATTTACATTAGCTTACCCGGAAGATTCTCCCTATACGCTGGAAGACAGAAAAATAAAACAAGATGCCGCACTTCGCATGTATACATTATGTGAAGACCTGGCCTATATATATGATGCCCAACTGGATTTGCTAAAACAAGCCCAGAGTGCGAAGGACAAAAACCCTAAACTAACGAAGACGTTAAATCCTTTCATTAAAGAAATTGAAGATCAAAACGCACTGATCGTTTTTAAGGGCGGTGATTTCTATGTAGCCACTGAAGAACGGATGACGGAACGCGTAGCTGAATTGTATGGTTCCATCAACAGCTATCCAGGAAAGCCGGGGCAATCGCAACTTGATCGGGTGAAAGGACTGGAGGATGAAGTAGCTACCGTGCGTAAAAAATTCGATGAGCTTAAAGGACCTAAACTTGAAAAACTTAACAGCGCATTGTCAAAATCAAATGCAAGCACGCTTAAAGTAAAGTCTGAAGAAGAATTCAGGAGTTCAACTGATAATACAGGTGGAACTGGTCAGCAACTTAACCAGCTGTTGGATTTTCTCCTGATCAAATAATTCAACATGCACGCCTAAAATAAAAAAGCGGGCCTAAAACCCGCTTTTTTATTATCCAATTTTGGAGGTTATCAGATCGGTTAACACGAGCAATCCTTCACGCAGATACTCGTCTTTCATGTTAAGACCGTTCGTAACCGGTTTCCCTTCCTTATCAACCTGGGTATTTCCGGGTTGGCGAATAGCGCTCACCCTTTTCTCTGCCTCTTCCATTTCTTTGCGCCTTATCGCTTCGTTAAGGGAGATTTTGGTTTGATTAAAGTTCTTTCGTGCTTCTTCTGTCTGGCTAACAAAATCGTTTAAGTAGGCATCATTCTTCAGCCTCTCCTGATAAGCCTTGTTCAGGTTAGCCAAAACTTTGCTATTTACATACGGAGTTTTCTGATAGAGTGCACTCCGGATTTCGTCCCAGGGTAATGCTCCGGGGCTTGCGCTTTCTCCAAACTGTTCAGGATCCAAGGCAGTTGGCAATTTTATATCAGGAATAACCCCCTTATGCTGCGTGCTGCTGCCGGTAACGCGATAAAATTTCTGAATGGTTAACTTTAATGAACCTGCCGGTTCTTTATCCTGAACGTACCGGTCAAGTTCAACCATGGTTTGTACTGTTCCTTTTCCGTATGATGACTCGCCCACCACAATACCACGATTGTAATCTTGTATAGCACCTGCAAAAATTTCAGAGGCCGAGGCACTGAAGCGGTTTATCAAAACTACAAGTGGTCCGTTGTATACGATGGATTGATCGTCATCATTCAATACTTCCGTACGCTTCATGGAGTTTTTGACTTGCACAACAGGGCCGCCTTTAATAAACAAACCGGTAAGATCAATTGCTTCTTTTAACGAACCCCCGCCATTGTTCCGCAGGTCAAGTACTAATCCATCAACTCCCTCCGCCTGCATGGCCTTAATGTGTTTTTTAACATCACCGGAAGTGCTATTGTATTCAGGGTCTCCTTTTTGATAGGCTTCCCAGTCCATATAAAAGCTGGGCAGGGTAATAACACCCAACTTCATATTTTTCCCATCCTTGGTATATTCAACCACTTGTTTCTTAGCGGTCAGATCTTCCAGCTTTATTTTATCCCGAACGAGCGATATTACCACGGGAGGTCCCGTTACACCGGTTTCTGCCGGAAGGATACTTAAACGTACACGTGTTCCCTTGGGCCCTTTAATGAGCTTAACTACCTCATCCAATCGCCAGCCGATAACATCTACCATTTCGCCATCCCCCTGGGCCACCCCCACAATCCTGTCGTTGGCATGAATCAGTTTACTCTTTTCAGCCGGGCCACCGGGCAGAATTTCAGCCACTTTGGTATAGTCATTATCGGATTGCAGGCGTGCACCTATTCCTTCAAAGGACTGCGCCATATTTTGCTTAAATACATCTGCTGTTCTTGGCGAGAAATAATTAGTATGCGGATCATAGGCTTCTGCAATGGCATTCAGGTAGCTGCCAAAAATATCTTCTGCCGTTGTTTGATTCATGGATTTGATAAATCGTTCATAACGCTTTTCCAGAGCATCCTTAATTTCGGCCTTGTCTTTCCCGGTTAACTTCAGACTTAATGCCTGGTTCTTTATAATTTTTGCCCATATCTCGTTCATTTCCTTCTCTGAGGCAGGCCACGGTTCATTCTCCCGATTGGTTTCATAATATTCATCTGCTGAATAATCAAAATCCTTACCCACCAGGTGCTTCATTACATAATTCATCCGTTCAGTAAAGCGCTTTTGAAAAACCTTGTAAATGTCAAAAGCAGGATCAACCCGCTCGGCACGCGTGGCATCATCGAGCAAAAAGCGGTATTTCTCAAAAGAAGAAATATCAGATTTCTGGAAATAGATTTTATTATTATCCAGGCTGGCGACATAACTATCCAGCACAACCGAGGAAAGAGAGTCATTAAACGGCAGTTTCCGGTAATGACCAGTCTCCAGAATGGAGGCTACGATCTTAGCTTGTTTACCATAAACAGGCTTAATCTGAAAAACAGAATCAGGCGTATTTGAGGCAAAAACACCGCTTGCCGCCAACACCCATACAACCAACAACCAACGCTTCATCATACGCTCAAAGTCAATTTTTTTTATAGTATACGTCAATACCTATGCAAATGATATGCTAAAGGTTACTCAGAATCGAATTCCGACAAAAATTTCTGTGCCTGCTCTAAATTCTGGAACTCAAAATGCTTCCGTTCACCTGAAACAGAGTGAACCTCTACCTTTACCAGATCAATATTCTTGTTCTTTCTGAACTTAAATTTATCCTTCTTATAATCCTCGGCCTCTTTCGTAGAGATGCGGAAGGAAGTTGCCCGCACGGATTTGCAATACGTGCATTGATAGCTTTTTACCAATTCACCAGGTTCAGCGCCTTCCGGATGTTTGGTCACTTCTTCTTTAACAACCCGCATGGTGTAGAAACCGCAACTGTTGCATTGCAAGGCCTGTAGCCTGCCTTCATATTTTTCAACTTTTACATCCCCGGTTTTCTCATCAATCCAAACATCATAATCCATGGAAAACACATTTTCCTCGGCAATCATTCCTTCATCCAGGTGAACATCTTCCTCTTCCTCGCTAAGAAGTCGCATTTTGTTGCCCGTTTTGGGATTTATCCTCGTGGCATAACGATACCGTTTTAGCTTCTTATCAAGTTTCGTAGGGTAGTAATACTCCAGCACCAGGTAGGCTATATACCCGATGAGCGTGCCTCCGGCAATTGCCATAAAAATGCGAACAACAAACCATATCCCTACTTCAGTTACTTCACCCATGCCGTAGGTGTTTATGGCAAAGAAGACGGCAACTCCCCAGCAGTAGAATACTTTCTTATAATTCTTGATTTCGTTTTTATTCAGGTAATCATATTTATGATGGTACTCACGTATGGATGACACCCTGAGGTTATGTACTAAATAGATCAGAATACCCACTGTTACCATTACAATTGCCCCTGCAATCATGATGTAATGCCATATGTCTAGAAATGAACTAGATTCTAAAGATTCCATAACTTTAATCTCAATTATTTAAAGGCTGATTTTCTTAAAGCTTTAAAGATAATGATTAATCAATACTGAACTTAAACCGCTAAAAGAACGGCATCATGAGACAACTATTTTTTAAAGGCCTGGCAAAACTGAACAAAGTCATTATGCCCCGCTTTAGCCAGCGAAACCTTTTCAAGCTAAGAAAATGGGAGCAGGCGCTTGTGGCCTATCGGTATTGGGTTACAATAAATGCCCTCAACTAAACTTTATTGCCACAAAGATTACATTCTGTTTTTCAGTAGGTTATACCAGTATACCCAAGTAGCACTATAGCTCTTCATTTCCTTTTTATTTGGCGCAATGGGTCAATCGAACATCCGTAGATGTGATTTTCCATGAATTAATGGATAGAAATTTTTTGTGCAATTTTACACACTAAAATTTGCTAATTATGCCATAATGATAATATATTGTGAAAAATTACACAGCTATGAGCGATTACGAACGAAAAAAACTTGAGCTTGAATTGAAATCATTTACGGCACGAAACTTTGAGCGCCCGGCCGATTGCCGGAATTCGGACCAGGTAAGGTTCTACGTGCAGGAATTATGCAACAAAATTGAAGAGTATAATAGCCGCTTTAACTATGTACCCGGCTGGGCCTATGCATTATTGGCGCAATACAATGCCCGACAAAACAAGTTTATTCAAAAGGAATTCAGAAATTCTTACCTGTAATGCGGTATATCCCCTCCCCCATCCCCATTCAAGTTAACCTGGTTTACCGGGCTGAGGCCAATAAATCGGGTCGGATGCAGTATCATAAAATACAGCCGGGGCGGAGTAAGCTGCGGATAAGCAGGGCGGAGTTTATACGGGCATTCAACAACTCCAATATTGTGGCCTTAAATCCATTGCCGGTAAAGAACAATGAAGTGGATTTTCAAATCGAGTTTTACGTGTAGTGGAGTATCTTCTCAAGGTTCGCGGGAGAATAGCCTACCGACTTTATAGTTTTGTTATCAGCTTTTCGGTAAACCAGCCATTTATCCCCATCCTGTTTGTAGTAACATTCCGTTCCATCTTTGGCCCTGTAATGATCTACTGTTGCCTTTGCTTCAGCTTCCGAGTTACATGCCTTGCTCATATTTGAGCGCTGTACTTCCTCAAAAAGGTCCTTAAATTTATCGGCCAGGCCAAATTCAAGTATGGCACCTGAAAGTACATACTGGATATCGCACAGGGCATCAGCAATTTCAACAATATCCTTTTCCAGGATAGCAACCTCCAACTCTTTTAACTCCTCGGCAATAAGCGCAACGCGTAGCTTGCATCGGTCTTCTGACGGGATACCCGGCTCTGGTAAAATCGGGTGTTTAAAGGTGCGGTGAAAATCGGCCACAAGGTTAAGTGCATCTGGTTGTTTCATGGAATTGGTTAATAACCGCTCAATAAAGATATTCTAACGCACAATGGCAAAATTGAGTACTTTTGATGGTATGATTTTCAGAAGTAAACTCGTGAGCCGCATTATATCCATTACGGTTGGCGTTATTTTTCTTAACCTGAGTTTCATTATGATGGAGGTCGATCTACTTAACCTCTCGGATAAGAATACCAAACTTTATGAAAACCTGATCCGGTTTGTCTCGGGAGGCGGATGCGAGGAGGAAGATTTCTCCGGTGATTCATCTAAGGATTACAGTGCGGGAGAATCGAAATTCAATACTCATGTATCTGATGGCCTTCTTAATGATATAGAGCTGATGATCAATGGCTTATTAGTTCAAACTCAATGTGAAAAAATAAGGACTGTTTGTCTTGATATCACTACTCCACCTCCAAAGGCGTAGCGCAAACCTGGAGCAATTCCAGAACCCAATCGGCTGATACTCTTCAGCGGTTGCCGCACATAAAATCAAACTTTTTCAATTTAACTCCGCGCATGCACTTAAGGAGGTTGTTACCTGACATAACCGCAGGCTTAACCGTAAGCTTTGCAGCCCTTTCATTAGGGGCAGCCTTTGGCGTAATGTCTGGCAGAGGTGCTTTTGCCGGCATGATTGGCGCTGCTGTAATACCAATTATCACTTCGCTTTTCGGAGGTACGCGAATCCAGGCTTCGGGCCCTACAGCACCCATGACGGCTGTAGCTGCTTTAACAGTAGCGTATGCCTACGATAGCTTCGCAGTCCGTGAATTAGCTGAGCAGTTTATTACGCTGGTTTTTATCCTCAATGGCCTTATTCTGATACTGGCAGGACTTGCACAAGTAAGTCGCTTAATAAACCTGGTACCAAACGTAATTGTGCTGGGTTTTATGAATGGGATTGCCGTACTGATTTGGTATGACCAATTGGTGAAAATATTCGCCCTGCAGGGAAAGGAAGTGATGCAAGGTGGCGTGTGGGTAAACCTTGCCATTGCACTGTCTACGTTTTTAATGATATACCTTATTGTTATCCTCACAAAAAAACTCGCGCTGCGACCTCAGGTAAAGGCGCTGTTTTCTGGTGTATTGTTCAGTATCATTATCATGACCGCCCTGACGACTTTATTTAACATACATCTTGAGCACATCACCTTGGGCAACACCGTTGGTTCCTTAGGGGAGTTTAAGGGTATGATGGTTAACTATTGGCCAGCCGAGATTTTAACCGTTGATAATTTTATTTTGGCTCTCCCCTTTGCGTTGCAACTGGCCCTTCTCGCCTACCTCGATTCATTGCTTACTGCGTTGGTGGTGGATAAAATTACGCTGGAGAAATCAAACCTTAATAAAGAGTTGGTAGCACAGGGGTTAGGCAACAGTATCTCAGCTATTATGCAAGGCATACCCGGAGCACAGGCTACAATACGTTCTGTATTGCTCCTGAAAGAAGGTGCTCAAACAAGGTTAGCCGGAGTGCTATTAGGAGTATTTGTAATTGTAAGCCTTGTGCTGCTTAAAGACTTGTTGGTTTTAGTACCGGCTGCCGTTTTTATTGGCGTACTCTTTAAAGCAGGCCTGGATGTAAGCGATAAAGATTTTCCACGGACCTACCTGTTAAAACGATGGTTTAGACTACCCAAGCGAAATGTTCAGCTCTTCTTTATCCTTTTCACCACTGTTGTAACAGTTGTAGTTGACTTGAATATCGCTGTTGTCTCAGGAACATTATTATTTTATGGAGCAAAGTATTTCTGGAATATTGCTGACATAGAGCCCGAATTCCAGGAGGTTTCAGAACACGAAAGAAAATTAGTAACCGGATAAATTTTAAAACTATGGATGTATACAGATCACTATTAGAAGGAAACAAACAATGGGTTCAGGAAAAATTAGGCGAAGACCCGAATTTTTTCAACGACCTCGCAAAAGGTCAGTCGCCACAGGTGCTGTGGATAGGTTGTTCCGACAGTCGGGTACCGGCCAATGAAATAACCCGCACTAAACCGGGGGAAATTTTTGTACACCGGAATATCGCCAACATGGTGGTGCATACCGACATGAATATGCTCAGCGTACTCGACTACGCAGTTAATGTGTTAAAGGTACGTCATGTAATCGTATGTGGGCATTATGGTTGCGGTGGTGTGCTGGCTGCCATGGGAAGCCAGCAGTTTGGCATCATTGACAACTGGTTAAGAAACATTAAAGATGTTTACCGGATTTACTCCAAAGAACTGGATGCCATTGAAGATGATAAGGCTCGATTTGACAGGCTAGTGGAGTTAAATGTGATGGAGCAGGTATTTGATCTCACTAAAACATCCATTATCCAAAATGCATGGCGAGAAAGAAATCTTCCTATTGTTCATGGATGGGTGTACAGTCTTAACACAGGTATCATCAAGGATCTGGGTGTAAGTTTTGATAAATCATCACAATTAAATACGATCTATCAGATTGAAGCCAAAAAAGTAGAGTTGGCATAATTGATCCGCTTTCCAGGGAAAGGGATTATGACTTAAGCAAAAGCTGTGGTTATAATCCTTTTTTTATAACATTGTGCTGCTAAAATTCAAGATGAGTCCTTTACATCCACTTAATAATTTTCGCAGCGACATTCCTGCTTCCATAGTTGTCTTTCTGGTGGCCCTCCCCCTTTGTCTGGGTGTTGCACTGGCTTCAGGAGCTCCCTTGTTTTCGGGAATCATTGCAGGGTTTGTGGGCGGTATTGTGGTTGGTTATTTCAGTAAATCGGCATTAAGTGTAAGTGGACCGGCAGCCGGTTTAACCACTATTGTGCTGGCCTCTATTCAGCAACTTGGCGCCTATGATATTTTTTTGGTGGCGGTAGTACTGGCCGGAGTTATGCAAATTACATTAGGGTATCTGCGGGCCGGCACTATTGGAAATTACTTTCCCTCATCGGTAATCAAAGGTATGTTGGCCGCCATTGGGTTAATTCTGATACTTAAACAAATTCCACATGCGGTGGGCTACGACAGCGATTTTATTGGCGATGAAAACTTTATACAACAGGATGGGCAAAATACATTTACTGAATTAATCCACTCAATAAATTACATCCAGCCGGGTGCTGCACTAATTTGCCTGCTTTCCATTGGCATTTTAATTTTTTGGGAAAGACCATTTTTGCGTAGAACACTATTCTCCCGAATAATTCCGGCACCGCTATTGGTTGTCTTTCTTGGTGTGGCGTTTAATGAGGTGTATCGGTTTTACTTTCCGGGCTTTCTTATTTCCGTAGAGCATTTGGTTTCACTGCCTGTATCCGAGGGGTTACCCTCTTTTATAAGTCAATTTACGTTCCCCGATTTCAGTGCCATACTCAATCAACAGGTATGGATTTCAGCCGTAACCCTTGCCGTGGTGGCCAGCCTGGAAAGTTTGCTGAGCATTGATGCTATTGATAAGCTTGATCCGTACAAGCGGTTAACTCCACTTAACCACGAATTAAAAGCACAAGGCTTAGGCAATTTACTGAGTGGATTGGTGGGTGGCCTACCGGTAACATCTGTAATCGTTAGAAGCTCGGCTAATGTGAATTCAGGAGCAAAAACAAAAACCTCTGCAATTATTCATGGTCTGCTTTTGTTGGTAACGGCAATGTTGATTCCCGGATTACTGAATAAAATTCCGCTCGCCTGCCTGGCTGCTATTTTACTCATGACGGGATATAAACTTGCCAAGCCTGCTATGATGCTCGCCATGTTTAAAAAAGGATGGAGTCAATTTATTCCCTTTATGATTACCATTCTAGCTATTCTCTTTACCAACCTGTTGCAAGGAATATTAATTGGCTTAAGTATAGGGCTTATATTTATTTTGCGGGCAAACTTTCACAAAGCCTTGTTCAGCGTTCAGGAAGGCAATCGTTACCTGGTGAGGCTTACCAAAGATGTTTCGTTTTTAAATAAGGCATTATTGCGAAACACCCTGCGCGAGATTCCGGACAATAGTCATGTTATTATTGATGGGGCACGATCAACCTTCATTGATCATGATATTGTTGAAACCATCCAGGATTTCCAGCAATCGGCATTGAGCCGAAACATATCCGTTGAATTAAATCACTCCATCACTGCAGCTAACCCTCTTTTTAAAGCATGACAACACGCGAAAGATTGATGCTCGAAAGTAAAGCATGGGTACTCGAAAAGCTGGCCCTCGATAAAGACTACTTTAAAAGGCTTTCAGCCATGCATGTTCCGGAGATTTTGTGGATTGGATCATCCGATAGCCTGGTTCCTGTACGGGAAATTACCAATACAGAGCCGGGAGAAATTCTGGTCTACCGTAACATGGGTAATCTGGTTAAAGAGAAAGACCTTAGTCTGATGGCTTTGCTTCAGGATGCTATTGAATTGGCCAGAATCAAAATTATTATTGTTTGTGGTTACAGCCATTGCAGCAGCTTGCGTGAAGTTATACAAGGTACCGAGAAACCCCTCGTCAGGGAGTGGCTTACTGATCTTCGTGCGCTCTATGAGCTCCATCACAAAGAACTTGACCAGCTCCCCAATGAACAAAAGGAAAAACGACTTGCCGAGCTTAACATTGAACAACAAGTGAAAAATTTAAGCAACCTCGAAATCATTCAAAAAGCCTGGCGGTTAAGTTCTTATCCTAAATTGTATGGCTGGTATTTCGATTTAAATACCGGTTCATTCACCGAAATAACCGCCATTGACAAAGGTGTGCCTATTGATACACACCGCGTAAATTAAAGCATCAACTTTCTGTCTCTCTGTTATATTTGCAGCCAAAGCACAGGCTTTCATGAAAAATTTTGTAGAAGAATTACGTTGGCGGGGCATGCTGCACGACATCATGCCGGGTACTGAAGAACAACTACTTAAAGAACCGACCGGTGGATACATTGGCTTTGACCCAACGGCCGACTCGCTGCATATCGGGCACCTTGCGCAGATTATGACCCTCGTTCATTTTCAAAAAGCAGGACATAAGCCTTTTGTATTGGTGGGCGGGGCAACCGGCATGGTGGGCGATCCATCAGGCAAATCGGCCGAACGAAATTTACTGTCGGAAGAAGTACTTCAACACAATGTAACCTGTGTTAAAAATCAACTGAAGAAGTTTTTAGATTTTAATGCGGGAGCCTCGGGCGCTGAAATGGTGAATAACTACGACTGGTTTAAGGAGTTTCGGTTTCTCGATTTCATTCGCGATGTAGGAAAACACATCACCATCAATTACATGATGTCAAAAGATTCAGTAAAAAACAGACTTGAAACAGGTTTATCTTTCACTGAGTTCAGCTATCAACTGGTGCAGGGGTATGACTTTTACTACCTGTACACGCGCAAGAATTGTAAATTACAAATGGGTGGCTCCGACCAATGGGGGAACATTGTAACCGGTACTGAACTGATTAGAAGAAAGTCGAATGGCGATGCTTTTGCCCTAACTACTCCACTAATTAAAAAAGCTGACGGAACTAAATTTGGAAAAACTGAGGGTGGAAACGTTTGGCTTGATCCAAAAAAGACATCACCCTATGCGTTCTACCAATTTTGGCTCAATACATCCGATGAGGATGCAGCCAATTACATCAGAATATTTACGCTAAAATCACAAGAAGAAATTAATGCCCTGGTCCTACAGCATCAGGAAGCTCCACATAACCGTGAGCTACAGCAAGCATTGGCCAAAGATATTACCATTCGCGTACATTCACAGGAAGCTTACGATCAAGCGGTTAAAGCATCCGGCATTTTGTTTGGTAATTCAACAACAGAAGATCTGGAGAGTCTGGATGAAGAAACCTTATTGGCCATTATGGAAGGCGTGCCCAAAGCCACTGTTATCCGATCCGTTTGGGAACAAAAGCCGGGGGTAGTAGATCTTTTATCGGAACTAACAGGCAGCATCGTCTTTCCTTCAAAAGGAGAAGCCAGAAAAATGATTCAGGGTGGTGGGGTAAGTATCAATAAGATTAAAGTGGGTGATGTGAATCAAAAAGCAGCATTCAAACTGCTGCATAACAAATACCTGTTGGCACAAAAGGGGAAGAAGAATTATTATTTAATTATAGTGGACTAATTGGGTTGTCCCTGAATCTTTCGGTGCAGGGACAACCCAGGAAGTTATTTTAAGAAATTCCAGCCTAAAGAAACCTGAAATACCCGACTTTTCACCTCTTCACCGTTAGCTTGATCATTAATATCCTGCACACCAATGTTATAGCGAACATCAACATTAAGACCGAACGGAAAGTCCCAGCCTCCACCAAGCGAAACGGATATGTCGCTATTCTTGTAATAATCCTTAATATCATAGTTATAGGTTTGCCCTAAAAAACTTCCTTTACGTTCGCCATCTAGTAAAAAGCCAAACTGAGGGCCAACATGAATATTGAGTCCACTTACTACATAAAATTTAACCATTACTGGAATACTGAGGTATGTAAAGCTGTCTTTAAACTCGCCTAGTATGGATGAGTTCACTTCACTTCCCTGCGTAAACAATAATACTTCTGGCTGAACAGCCACTTTTGAAAATTTGCCCCGTACAAATACACCGGCATGGTAGCCTGTTCGTGAATTATAGCTGGCTTCGGGATCATCTACCCTAAGATTGGCCAGGTTTAAACCACCTTTCAGGCCAAATGCTGCCTGTGCATCTGCATGGTTTTTATTAAATACCGTGCATAGAATAAATACCAAAATGAAAATAATTTGGAATCGCTTCATAAGAATTAAAATTTTAGTAAATGTTCATTTAACAAGGCTAGTATATTAACCGTTACTAAAATTAAATATCTGGCTGCGGCAGTTTGACAAATACCCCGATGAAAAAACAATTCTATCGGTAGTTAATCACTGGTAGTTTTATTAATAGCAATCTGCAATAAAAAAAGGGTTACACATAGTAACCCTTTTATTGCACAAATAAAATCTACTTTCCGAGCTTTATTAATTTGTAACCTAATGAAACCTGGATAACCTGATTTTTAGTTTCATTAAGTGTGGCACTATTCTCAATTTTACTCAAACCAAGGTTATACCGGGCATCAATAGTAAGACCAAACGGCAAATCCCAACCAGCTCCTAAGCCTACACTAACATCAGACTTTTTATAAGCGTCTTCAATTGTATTGCCCTGTGTATCCTTTACTAAGGGATCGTTTGTCAGAAATCCGAATTGCGGCCCCACTTGCAAGTTAATACCAGCTACTGTATAAAGCTTAAGCATTACAGGAATATTCACATAACTGAAATTTGAAGAGAAACTATCACCGATCGGAGGCTTTACTTTAGAACCCTGTTGAGAAAAAATGATCTCGGGCTGAATACCAATTTTAGAAAGCTTAATTAACGTAAAAGCCCCTAAATGATAACCTGTTCTGCTGTCATAAGCATTCTGAGCAGAGGACACATCAAGATTCGCAAAATTCAATCCACCTTTAAGGCCAACAGAAAACTGTACTTGTGCCATTAGGTTTGATGAAACAACTGCTACCAATAAAAGAGTTATTAATGATATTTTTTTCATAATACTGTTGATTTATAAGTCCAATTTTACAACTATCATACCAAAAATACATTAATCTTTACCCAATAAAAAAGTAATACCAATACTTGGACTCAGTGGATTAATATCTACCGCAAATGAAGACTCATTATCGCCTCCTCCAAATTCGTATATCAACCCTGTCATCGTAAATTCAAAACCAACCCATTTTGCGGGATAAAAAGCAAAACCTGGAGATAGTGATATAAATGTTGTTTGATCTTCAATTTGAGTTCCTGTGAAAATATCAGTACCACGAAGTTTTAAATAATTAACACCGGGTTGAATAAAAAAATATGCCTTGGCTTCATCGCCTAACCTAATGTAATTCCGCTGAACAAATGAAGCTATCGTTGTTCTTACATCTCCAAACAAACCTAAGCCAAAATCATATCCATTGGCTCGTGACCCGGAAACCGACAAGCCTATCATCGCCTTATTAGAAAAAAAATAACCCAGACTTAGGCCTACTTCATGGCTCGTTTCAGAATCGCCACCTGGATTTACATAGTTAATTGTTCCACTCAGTAAAACTTTTCCATGTTGAATCTGAGCCACTACCAAGCTCGGAAAAATTGTCATAAAACTAAAGACGAATGCAGTTTTAAAATAATTCATAAAAAAAAGTTTAATTAATCAAATTTTGATAAGTCTATTTGGCAATCATGAGGTTTGGTCAGAATAATTAAGGGGTTTACTTTTTGAGCTTCATAAGCAGTAGTTTTTGCATGCTCATTCCCAGCCCAGGCCCTGCGGGCTATACCATTAGTTACATCAAAGTATAACATATTGCGCAGCTTTCTATATGCATCTTCACTTCCATCCAACAATAATCCAAAGCCACCATTAATTACTTCGCCCCACCCCACTCCCCCGCCATTATGAATCGATACCCAAGTAGCTCCCCGGAATGCGTCACCAATAACATTGTGAATGGCCATGTCGGCTGTAAACTTTGATCCATCGTAAATGTTGGATGTTTCACGAAACGGACTGTCGGTTCCGGAAACATCATGATGATCGCGACCTAAAACAACCGGCCCGATCTTTCCTTCTGCAACGGCTTTGTTGAATACTTCCGCTATCTTAATTCTTCCTGCAGCATCAGCATAAAGAATACGTGCCTTCGAACCCACCACTAAATTATTTTGCTTGGCCTGACTGATCCAATTTATATTATCCGTTAACTGCGGATGGATTTCCGGGGGAGCTGTTACTAAAATTTCTTCCAGCGTTTTCTTTGCAAGGTTATCCGTATAGTCAAGGTCAGCTTCCTTACCCGAAGTACATACCCACCTGAAAGGACCAAAACCATAATCGAAACACATCGGGCCCATAATATCCTGAACATAGGAAGGATATCGGAAATTTATTCCGTCCGCAGCCATGACATCTGCACCGGCACGCGAAGCTTCAAGCAAAAAGGCATTGCCATAATCAAAGAAGTAGGTTCCTTTCTTTGTGTGCTTGTTAATAGCCTCAGCATGTCTGCGCAAGGATTGCTGAACGTGTTCTCTGAATTTTTCCGGATGTGCAGCCATCATCGTATTGGCTTCATTAAAACTCAGCCCTACAGGATAATATCCTCCCGCCCAGGGATTGTGCAAGGAGGTCTGATCGGAGCCTAAATCGATATAGATATCTTCTTCATCAAACTTTTCCCATACCTCTACAATGTTTCCCCGATAGGCAATTGAGATCACCTCCTTACGTTCTTTTGCACTGCGCACCCGGTTAACCAACTCATCAAGACTATCAATCACCTCATCAACCCAACCTTGCACATGTCTCTTTTCTGTAGCTTTATCATTTACTTCAGCAATCACCGTAATGCAACCTGCTATGTTTCCAGCCTTTGGCTGAGCACCGCTCATTCCTCCCAGGCCGGAAGTAACAAATAGTTTACCGGCAAGACTTTCTCCGGATTTTGAAATCATTCTTCCCGCATTCAAAACCGTTATGGTGGTGCCGTGCACTATACCCTGCGGGCCAATATACATGTACGATCCTGCAGTCATTTGTCCGTATTGCGTAACGCCCAAAGCATTATAACGCTCCCAATCATCCTGCTTGGAATAATTAGGAATCATCATACCATTGGTAACGACTACTCGTGGTGCTTCCTTCGAAGATGGGAACAAACCCATCGGATGTCCGGAATACATATGAAGCGTTTGCTCGTCCGTCATGGTGGCAAGGTACTTCATGGTCAATAAGTATTGTGCCCAGTTTTGAAACACTGCCCCATTGCCACCATACGTTATTAATTCATGCGGATGTTGCGCGACAGCCGGATCAAGATTGTTTTGAATCATCAGCATGATGGCCCCCGCTTGTTGCGATTGAAACGGGTATTCACTTAAAGGACGAGCATACATTTCATAATGTGGACGAAAACGATACATATAGATTCGTCCGAACTGAATCAATTCCTGATAAAATTCTGGTGCCAGAATTTCATGATGCTTCGGATGAAAATAGCGTAAGGCATTGCGTATCGCTAACTTCTTTTCTTCCTGAGTAAGAATGTCCTTTCGTTTGGGCGCATGGTTCGTTTTAGAATCGTATTCACGAACGGGAGGTAATTCATCCGGAATCCCCTGAAGTATCTGTGCTTTAAAATCCAGCATCAATGTTTAAGCGTTTCATTTAGTTGAAAGTCGATGGCTTTATAGTTGGCCTTCGTATACTTATAACCAATTTCAAAAATCTCCCTCCCCTTAGCAAGATCAAATGTACTGAACTTACCCAAATCAGGCGGTTCAATCACATGCGTGCAATGTGTTTTGCTGAGGGTGGTGTTGACATTAATCGCTATCAATAAACTTCGTTCGGTGATATCTTTTACGCTACCCAAATCGAAGCGCTGTTGTACCGGATTGCAATGACTTCCAATGATCATATCGCATTTCCCTACCAGTGGTCTGACAGGAAGATTATCCATTATACCGCCATCCACATAGAAATTATCCTTTTGCTGAACCGGATTAAACAACGCTGGTATACTGGACGATGCAATAACTGAAGATACCAATTCACCTTCATTAAAGTAAACAATCTTACCCAGCCGAATTTCAGTTGCCGCTACGGTAAGCGGAATTTTGAGTGCCTTAAAATCATTCTCCGGCATGCAGCGCAGCATCATATCTTTAAAGCCATCCATGCTCAACAGGCCTGTCCATGCCCAGGCTGGCCGGACAGAATTTAAAAATCCCATCTGACTGATCAGGCTTAATGTTTCATCGGGTGTATAGCCATAACAATAAAAAGCCCCCGCAATAGCGCCTGCGCTGGTGCCCGACACTTCATAAAACCGAAGGCCAAATTCTTCCAGTGCTTTAATTACGCCCAGGTGCGCCATGCCCCGTGCACCACCTCCCGATAATGCTAATCCGATCTTCATAATTCTGAAAGCTTAAATACCTGATCAACCCGTACACCCTTATCGGTATGTTTAACCGTGCAGCATTCATTTACCGGATCGTGCTCAAAAAATAATATGTAGCCATAGTCAGCAGCCTCACGGAGAAACTGATCCTTTTCTTCCAGGGTAATCAGTGGCCGGGTATCATATCCCATTACATAAGGTAAGGGCAAATGACTCACCGAAGGAAGCAGATCAGCTACGTAACAAATAGTTTTGCCTTTATAGCGAATCATGGGGATCATCATTTTATCGGTATGCCCGGATGCAAAAAAAATGTTGAACTGGGAAAATGGTGATTCGCCATGTATGTCAATAAATTCCAGTTGACCACTTTCCTTCATTGGTAGAATATTTTCAGAAAGAAAACTTGCCTTCTCGCGGGCGTTTGGTTCGGTTGCCCATTTCCAATGATCGGCATTTGACCAATAGCGTGCCTTTGGAAAGGTGAGTTCTAATTTATCGTGCACACGCTGCACACCTCCCCCACAATGGTCGAAATGAAGGTGCGTAAGAAACATATCGGTAACATCATTCACAGAAAAACCAGTTTGATGAATTGAACTGATCAAGGAATCATTACCGTGCAAATAATAATGACTGAAGAATTTTTCATTTTGCTTATCTCCGATACCATTGTCGATTAAAATCAAGCGGTCGCCATCTTCAATGAGCAGGCAGCGCATAGCCCAGGTACACATGTTGTTGGCATCGGGCGGATTTGTTTTTTGCCAAATGGACTTGGGGACTACACCGAACATAGCCCCACCATCGAGCTTAAAAAATCCGGTATTGATTACGTGCAAATTCATACTAAACAGAATGCTGGTTAAAGTTGATGCATTTTACAAAAAAGAAAAAGACTCCATTTCTGAGGGGAGTCTTTTTAAATAAGCATATAAAATAAGTCATTATTCCTTTACAACACCCATTGCACAAAACTTATCAATGCGTTGCTGAATACGTTCTTCCGCTGATAACTTATTCAATTCCTTTGTTGCCGTCAGAATGTTCCTTTTCAGTTCTTCCGACATCCACTTTGCATCGGTATGCGCTCCGCCTAATGGCTCTTTAATAATGCCGTCAATCATTTTTAATTGCAGCATATCTTTGGCCGTAAGTTTTAACACCTCGGCTGCCTGTTCTTTGTAGTCCCAGCTTCTCCACAGTATAGAAGAGCATGATTCAGGTGAGATTACCGAATACCAGGTATTCTCCAGCATATATACACGATCACCGATACCAATACCCAGGGCACCGCCAGAAGCGCCTTCGCCAATAATAATGCATATTACCGGAACCGTAAGGGTAAACATTTCTTTCAGGTTTCTGGCTATCGCTTCACCTTGTCCGCGTTCTTCGGCTTCAAGACCAGGAAAAGCACCAGGTGTATCAATGAACGTGATGATTGGTTTATTAAACTTCTCTGCCATGCGCATAAGCCGTAAAGCTTTGCGGTAACCTTCCGGATTGGCCATACCAAAATTCCGGATCTGCCGTTGCTTAGTATTTCTACCCTTTTGCTGACCGATTAACATAAAAGTCTGGCCTTCGATAGTGCCAAAACCACCTACCATCGCTTTATCATCCGACACATTCCGATCGCCATGAAGTTCAATGAAATCGGTGGTTAGCGCATAGATATAATCAAGTGTATAGGGTCTATCCGGGTGCCGGGAGAGCTGCACACGCTGCCAGCCGGTGAGGTTTTCAAATGTCTCCTTTTTAAGTTCGAGTATTTTCTTTTCCAATGCCTGAATGGCATTATTTACGGTTTTGTCATTATCACCAGCCAGGTGCTTCATATCATTTAACTTGGCCTCCAGTTCCGCAATAGGTTTTTCGAATTCCAACAGCATAGCTCAAAATCTTAAGGGACAAAGTTAGCAGTAATACGGAATTAGAGAACGAATCTAACCTAAAAGTACATAAACAAAAAACCCTGTAAACTTTTGATTTACAGGGCTTTAAGCGGACCGGACGGGACTCGAACCCGCGACCTCCTGCGTTCCACCCCCTCAACGTCACTCGTTAGAGGACGTTGAGGCATTTGAACTCCAAACTCCATTGTAACACTACCACGCATCCCCAATTTGTCTAGCTACAAGAAAGAATGCAATGGAGGCTATGAAACAAAAAGTCCCTAACCTTCTTCGGCTCTTTCTAAAAGAAGCATAATGCCTGAAACTCCACATACAATTACATTAAACAAGCAAAATATGTATAGGTATCCAATCCCATGAAAAAACCAACCATATGACTCATGCTGTTCAGCATTTGCTGGTGATCCAAGACTTGATCCAGTAAAAATATTAATTAGAGAAACAAAGACATAAATAATCATCAAGGATGAACATACAGTCAAATAGTAATTAAAAAACTTTATCATTGCAGTTATAAATTTTTCATCTCACATTACTGTTTATTAAAAATGTTGCTATTCGCATTGTTTCAAAATCAATGTTCGAATGGTTTATATTCGGCCGAGTGAGATCAAAGTTAAAGATTAAACCCTGACCCGGTATTAGGCGCACCATATGAAGGAGGGTTAAGGCTAAAGGCTAGAACGCATCACAAATAATCTTTGTCTTAATCATTGCGCCTAAGTATACTATCCAACTTGCTCTTTTGTAACGGACTTAAGTTAGGTAGCTTTGGCAAACCGTTACCTTTTACTCTACTTAAGGAATCCTCAAAAAATAAATAAAAATCATATTCGTCTTTTTCAAATAAGAGATTTATAAATCTGTAATTGTACTCGCCTGAATAAAAATAATTTTGACCATTACTTCTTTTATAAGAATAAATTGTGTCATTCGGAGGATCAATGTATAAAACGCAAGTATCAGCCTCCCCGCATGGAAATTTTTTCCTAAACTCATAAATCTCTGAACGACTACCACTGATTATAAAATCTAAGGATTTTATGGTATCGCCATCAATTTTTGTTATTGTACCTTCATTTCCGTAAGGCTTTTTATGGTAATCCACTAGTTCCCAGTCATTATATCCCTCGTTAATATCTTCAAGTTTCAATTTTCTAACATCCCCTTTCCATCTCTCTGAACAACTTGAAAAGAGAAGAATAAATAGCCAAAAAATATATTTTCTCATCATCTTAATAATTTAAAAATAACCACATTCTGTCCCATGTATTTTTATCAAGAAAACGCAACTCAATTATCTTGTTATTTCCACCCCCTCCCCAAATATAGATTGGATAGATACTTGCGCGTGTCTTATCTATAAAACTAAAACCATCCATGACTCTCCCAGAACGCAATTGAAGATTTTTGTTGACGATGGTATTTTTCCATTTATCTGACCCAGGTGATCCTACCCCAGTAATTACCCATTCAACTGGCGAATCAAATATTTTACTGACGCCACTGGATTTTGGGCCGCCATAATCATCAGTGATTACTCCCCAAAACCAATCCCATATACCATTAACAGGTTCGTCAAGTGATTGCACAATATGACTTAAGTGATGAGCTTCGTTACGATTATGACCCATATACCAGAGATGCTCAACTAATCCATCAAAAACCTTTTGTCTATCTTTAGCCCAGATATCTATTGGTGCAGGTCTTTGCATTCCATTTTGCAACTGAACCCCATATCCTACTGATGCAAAATACTGATTATACCCATACCTATCCTGGAGGAAATAACTAGTGCCGTATTCGGAACTATTGCTATATACGCTCAATTGTGAAAAGTACACCAGTCCGCCTCGGTCATTAAATTGAAATGTATAAACTCCATCTCCCAATAAATCCCAATCAATTTCAACTCTGTCGTTTCTACGCTTCGAGTCCATTCCAGCAAACGAACTACTCTGCCAGCTACTCATTCTTCCATACCCCATAGCCGAAGCCAAAAACCCCATCGAATAACTATCCCGCCACCCAAATGCATCATGAAATTCGCCCATGTTATTGGGTGCTACATCATCATACGTATAGTACCCACCTGAAAAATAATACCCGGAGCCACCACTGTAATGATCATACGGGTCGGCCCCGTTCGGATCATTAAAGGTGACCGGGTCGTTGAAGCTGTAATTGTAAGGAGTTAAAGATGCATACTTGCTGGCCATGGGGTCAACTCCGTTCATTCTGCCCAGTATGGGGTCGTAATTGCGGTACTCTAAATCGTAAAGTTGGGAGGTGGTATTTAATTCTGTTGCCCCGTTGGCCAAAAAGTTGTTGCCCGTGGTGTTCTCGCGTGTCCATGAGCTGGCGGTTTGCAAACCGAACGGGTAGTATTCGTTGTATTGTATCACCTTGTTTTGGGTGTGCATTAGTTTCGTTACTGTGCCTAATACACTTCTATCTATTAAGTTCTTTAGATAAAACAAAAAGATAAATTTCTTCATTCCTTACAATTTTTATTGTGTCACTATTTGGGTGCTTTATAAACAAGTCACCTTTCATAAGGAACTCACCTATGTCATAGGGATTATACAAGTAGTTTCTTGCGAACGTAACAGTATATCTGGCACCATTTTCAAGTGTTATTTCAGCGTTACCCCTCTCTAACAAAATTTCCATTACTTTACCGTTTATATCAAATTCGGTTTTTATAGCAGGAAAGAGTTTTAACCTCTCTTCCAATTTCCAATTCATCCAAAATACACCCGCTATAAACAACAATATACAAATTGGGATAAGTGCAAGTTTATATTTGGTATACTTTGGATGAGAGAAAGGGAATTGAAGTTTCATCTTTTTCTAGTTTAATCGTCAAAAAAAGTTCTGCCCCAATTAACATTAATTGAAAGACCGGGATCCCCAGCTCCCACAAATCTCATTATACCAATGTAATAGCCACTCTCAAGTGGAGCATAGACAAAACCAACACTTCCATCAAATCCAAAGAATCCAAAGCCAACGCTTACCGAAAGTCTTTCCCCTTGAAAATTATCTAACCTGAATGGTTGATTACCGTTGGGCACATAGAAATACTCACCTAATGTAATACCAGCACTGATATCAAAACCAATTGCTAAGGGGTGTTCATAAAAATTTTTTGATTTACCTCGATCTGGCCCGGTTAACATTCCTAAAAATGACACTTTCTTTCCACTAAGGAACCTGCTATCCGGTGTCCAATCCACCCCTAACAATTGTATGGCATTAATATTTCCATTGATTGAAAATGCATCGGGCAAATGCAGAATCATTCGCAAAAGTAATTTTGAGTTTCCTTTCACTATATCCCAAGGAGAGGCGCCACTTGGCCCTTCATTGGTTGAAGCAGAAACAGGCCCACTTTGCGAGCTTATTTTTTTGTCAAGCTCTTCTATGCGATCTCTCAATTGCTGCTCGGAGGTGTGAAGGGTTGCAGCACCTGTGCGTGGATTTACATTCCAAATTCCTTTGTCTTTGCTTGTTAATGCTTCTGTGATCCCATTCATAATCTGCTTCCAGGAGGCACCTGTCGGTAGCGCTATCCCCCCAAACGTATTGGCTTGCCAACTGCTCACTCCGCCATATCCCAAAGCCGAAGCCAAAAATCCCATAGAATAACTATCCCGCCATCCGAATGCACTATGGAATTCTCCCATATTGTCAGGATTGCGTGCTACATCATCATACGTATAATATCCTCCTGAATAATAATACCCGGAGCCACCGCTGTAATGATCATACGGGTCTGCTCCGCTTGGGTCGTTAAAACTCACCGGGTCATTAAAGCTGTAGTTGTATGGGGTTAATGAACTGTACTTGCTTGCCATAGGGTCTACTCCGTTCATTCTTCCCAGTATGGGGTCGTAGTTTCTAAAGTCAAGGTCGTAGAGTTGTGAAGTTTGATTTAACTCTGTTCCTCCGTTTGCTAAAAAATTATTACCGGTGGTGTTTTCGCGCGTCCAACTGTTAGCCGTTTGCAAACCAAATGGGTAATACTCGTTATACTGTACTATGCGTGATTTGGTGTGCGTCACTTTAAAGTCATCAAAATAAACCCAGTTGTTGCTCTCGTTTTCGTAGCTTAAATATACAAAGATATATCCCGCTTCTTTGATGTTGATGGGATCAAAACTGAGCTTAGCCTTGGCCCAACTGCTGGCGGTGGTTACGGGGCGCCAACCCATGTTGAGTACTTTATAGTTTTTGTCGAACAGGATGTAGTTAAGATAGGCAGCCGGCACGGCATCGCCCTGGTTACCGCCCATACCAAAGCCGCCATAGCCAGCGTTAACCCCGTTGTAAATCATGCCGCTTTCGCCAGCACCACCACTAACTCCGCCAAAAGCTGCGGCTACCGCATTTACAATAACCGAAAGGGCCGGGCTGGTGGTGCCGTACCCGCTGCCGCTTTCGTAATAGGCCCACACTTCGGCATTGATTACATCGCCTGGAAATACCTTTACGCTTTTGCCTGGGCCAACGCGGTAGCTCTGGTTCATACGCACCACCTTTGAGCCCCCAGGAGTATTATTGGAGGCTGTAGAGGTTACTATGTTGCTTACATTCACAAACTCCCCGGAGTCATCGCCACTATTGCCTTCAAAGGTGGCCGTTTTTACTACCGGGGCCGGTGCTGCAGAGGTAAAAACTACACGCGTGTTGCCCTGATGGTCGGCAATGGCATACTGATACTCGTAAGTGCTTCCGTTTTTTACCACCCGCCCTTCAGGCGAGTTGAAGAAGCTGAGAACCGGTGTAGCGCCTTCATACACAAACCCCCCGCTATAGTTGGTGTTGGTAAGCAGTGTAGCACCCTGAAAGGTTTTCATGGTAAGCTTTGTACCGCTGGCACTGTAGGTGTATTCAATCTTTCGCCCATCGCTGAAGGTAATGATGCGTGGCTTGCCCAGCATGTTGTACACTATGCTTTGTATGCCTTTGTTCAGGTCCTGGGCAAGGCTGCCGGTGCTATCATAACTATACTCCTTGGCAATGGCAACACCATTTTTGAAATCGCCAATACCAATGGTTGCCGATACAGCATCCTCTACTTTGGTAAGGCGGTTACGGTTACTGGCGTAGGTATAGGTAAGGTTATCAACAGTTTGAGCCGTGCTGGTAACGGTGGTGCCGCTAAGGCCGCGCAGGTTGTGGTTGCGCTCCAGGGTTTTGATGTTGCCGTTGTGGTCGTAGGTTACGCTTTCGTTTAATGTATTTTCTTCTTTGTTCCATGCGCTGCTGTTGTGTGCCTGGAAGGCAGCTGTTTTCAGCCGGTCGCTTTTATCGTAGGTGTATTTGTAGCTGCGCTGGTCTTCGGCTCCGTTGGCCTGTGCCGGGCCTTTCCATTTTATAGCACTGATGTTGCCGTTGTAGTAGAGTGTGTTACTCAAGCCCGCAACGGTAGTATTGTATATGAGTTCCTGCGCATAGTAGTCGCTGCCCAGGTTGGCAGGGTCGTTGATTTTCTTCACCCATCCGCGGATGGTAAATTCATAATCCACGGTTTGCAGCCAATTGTTAGTGCCCAGGTCGTGCAGTTTTTTAACAACCATTTGGCCCAGGGCGTTGTATTCGTATTGTGCAACGGTAACCGGGCTTTCATTATTGATTTGCCGGTAGGTCTTCAACACGCGCCCGGCATGGTCGTAATCGTTCCAGTCGGTAAGGCTTACGGAAGTAGATGCATTTTGGTAATGGGTTGATTTTGTTTTGATTGCTTTCCCTGCAAAGTCGTAAATCACGGTGCCTTTGTCGGCCACGGTGGTGTACAGGTGGTTGTTGCTTTGGGTTTGTATGGGGCGGTCGTATGCATCGAAAAATACCGCGTTTACTAGCCAGGTTGAAGTAACGCTGCCAGCTTCATTAATCGTTACCCGCTTGCTGCCGGTGGTCATTCCTCTTGTGCGCGTGGAGGCGGAGGCCTCTTGCCCGGTGAGATGGTTGTTTGCATAGGAAAAGTCAGCCGCACCGTTTCGGTCAAAGTCGTAGTGGTCGTAGTAGGTTACTGCCAGCACCGTAAGGTTGGTGGTAGGATGCACCTGGTTGCTATAGCCATGGTAGGTTGCATTGGCTTGCTCAACATCAAAATAGGGCTCGGTGTTATAGTTCCGAGCGTTCATTTCACCTTGCAGGGTGGCACGGGTTACGTTGCGGGTATAAATACCGGAATACACCACGCGGTTAAACCGATCGTACTTTAAAAAAGTCCAAAGCGGAGTCGGGCTTTGGGTGCGCAGATTTCCGTCTTGTGTAAACACAACTCGATCATGGAGGTCATACACAAAATGCTGTTCGTTGGCACCGGGTTCTTTTTTAATGATCAGGCGGTTGCGCTCATCGTAGGTGTATTTGTAAATCAGTTCGTTTACCGAACTGGCGTTGGCATCTAATGAAGTTCCTGTGCCCAGCACTTTCATGGCCTTGGGCGGAACGGTGTATTTCAACCGTTGATATTCATCGTAGATATAGTATGTTTCCAGCCAAGGTGTTGATACGCCTTCCAGGGTCTCATCCAACTGTACCTGTTTCAACACCGTTTGGCCCAGGGTGTTGGTGTAGGTTCGCACCTTGTAACCGTTTTCATCGGTGGTGATACTCACCGCCACCGAGTTGTTGGGGTAGTTAGTGTTGGTGGTTCCATCGGGCTTCCAGAAACGCACGGGGTAGGTGGTGCCGTTCCAGGTGGTTATATTCTTCACCATGTGCCCCGCACCGGGCTGCCAGTCGGCCCCGGGTGCGCCTTGTTCGGTCACTTTTGCATCGGGCGTGTTACGGTATAGGGTGCGCGCAAACGGGTAGTTGTCGGTGGCCACTTTGGCTGTGCCCTGATAAAACTGGTATTGCTCGCTGGCGGTGTACTGATTGTTGGCGCCTTTCAGCGCATATTGTTTGAAACGTCCATCGTTTGTTGAAGCCACATAAGGCAGGTACGTAGTATCTACCATACCAAGCCTACCCAAGCCTACGGCTGCCACAATATCTTTGGAAGTGGGCGCCTGGTTTACGGCCACTGTTTGAAAGGTGCGGCCCAGGCCGTCCTGGTAGTTGATCACTTGGGCAATTTCGTTAGGAAGCAGAGTTGTGAGGTTAGTGTTTGGTCCAATGCCAAGCTTCATAATGGCGCTTGACCTGACCGCATTGACCGGGAATGCCTGTGCATGGAAGGCATCACGAATATAAAAAACACCGGTTGTCACGCTGTTGGTTCGTACTGAGTAAAGGGCAATGTCGTTTGCCGTGTACGTTGATTGCGTTGCGCCTAATATTGCCACTCCATTTTTATGCCATTGATAGTTGGCTCCTGTAAGGGCCGTAAGCAATACGGTGTTGCCGGGCGAAATGCCGTATCGTTCTACTTTCATGGCTGTGGAGTTGGCTTCGTTGCAACTACCGTTTTTGATTACAGCCCGGTATTGGGCAGACGTGTAATCCGGCTTGTAAAAATAGATATTGGCGCTGGTGGAGCTTAGGACCTGCCAGCCACTGCCCGAATTGAGTTCCCACCGTACAACAGCTCCGGTTTGCCCGGTTACTGTGATTGTGCCACTAAAAGTGGAGAGTTCAGTATTTGAAATATTAAGCGAGCCACCAACAGTGGCTGTGTACACATTGGCTATTACGGGTATACGCACGCCATGCGCACCCGTTGTGGAGTTGTAGGAGCAGGCGTAATAGGTTGTGGTGCTGGAAATTTGTGGCGTATTATAGTTGGTAGCCGTAGCGAGCGGTGATCCGCCCGAAGCGGCTGAATACCATCGAATGGTGTTGGCGTTAGTTCCTGGGGTAGCCGACAGGGCCACACTGGTTGTACTGCCCGTTCTGCAACCTGATCCATGATATACGGTGGTGTTACCCGGGATGATCGCTGTGGCTACCGAGTTAGCGCTCCAACATTGAGAGCCAGTCATGCGCGCGCGAACAAAGTATGTTTTACCAGCCGGCACATTCACCGAACTTGACGAACCGATGGTTGTGCTTGCACCTTGCGGGTAGTTTTGCCAGAACCATTGTGCATCGCCCGGTGGATTTGAACTCCGTGTCACCACCGCGCTGGTTGAATTACTGGTGTAGGTAAAAGCCGTGGATGGCGTAGAGACAGCGCAAGGGTTAACCTGTACATTGTACTCTCCGTAAGGTGCCGAGCCATTGAAAAACGAAAGTGTTTGCGACCCTTCTTCAGCCCAATACACCTCGCAATAGTAGATACTTCCCGATTGCCATTGTGATCCTATGGTGCCCCCGGTAACCGTCCACACCGGGTTGGTCAGGATAACGTCATCATAGTATTGGTATTGCTCGATATTGGTTACCGTTACATAGTCAGGACCGGAAATCCCCTGACCGTATGCATACCTCATACCAGGTATCATGAGCAGGCTTGTGCAGATGATCGCGAGTAGTGCTGATTTTTTCATAAACTCAGTTTTCTTTTTGGACATCGGTAACACGGAATTTCTGCTTCATGGCATTGGGCCCGAGCCCGGAAAAGTCAAGTGAGATCGTTACAATCTGCCCTGTTCTTTCTAGTAGAATGGAGCCCGTGCTGCCATTACCTTTCTCTGATACATGGAGCAAAAGTTTACCATCTTTTGAAATATCGCTCCATCGGCCTTCGGCACTGACTATGGAAAACACTGTAGTATGTTGCCTGTTCTTTTGCAGCCACTTTACATCGGTGGGGCTCGTTATGAATATGCTCGCAAATTGGAACTCTTCGCTGTTTTTCAGGTTTTCCGCTTTGTCGCTGGTCCAGCGCAGCACGGTGTTGTGCATGCTTTGCGCACTTGCAGGAACGTACGCTAAGAGGGTAAGAATGAATATGAAACACGTTTTCATGCGTTTTCGGAATTAGTTGCAGTTGGAATTGTTCAAGTAGGTTATGGTGACAAAAGTGTCCTGAGTATATGGAAGGCATCCAAATTGGTTACTCTGACTAACGTACCTCACGCGAGCAACATAGGTAGTAGTGGTACTGTAAAATGTGGTGAGCGCTACTACACCCTTGTTCACGTTGCCCTGAGCATCTAATCCTTCTATAGGAGCTCCTCCTTGCGTTGTAATTTTGACAAGTTGGTATTCATTTCTAATGGGGTCGTACACTCTGGTATACCATAAGATTTCAACCTGAGAGGCGAAGGAGCCCAATCCATTTACGGTGTAGGTAAGCGGTACATTGTAACTGTTGCAATCGAAGGATTGTGTTTCGGGGTTAACGATGTTGCCAAAAAGGTCATGCACCTGCATGGAAAGCTGAACGCCTACGCAAATTGTTTCGGTAAATGTTTCGGTTCCGAATTGTCCATCGGCAACAGTCAGTTTCACATTGTGCGCTCCTGGTGTTGCGAAAGTAAATATCATTGTGCTGCTGGTGGAAGTTTGAACAATACCATCTACTTCCCACTTGAAGGTTAAGTTGGTGCCACAGCTTTGGTTTGCCCCAAACGTAATGGGCGTGTTGAGGGTGATGGCAGCTGGTGACTTGGTGAATTGCGCTGTGAGTACACAGGGTGGCGGATTTACCTTTGTGCTGTATTCACTTTTAGATACTACATTCCTGTTCCGATCCATCACATAATCGGGACGCTTGGCCTCATCATAGGCCATCACGTTTGAAAATCCCCGATCATCGGTTGTGGAAGTAATGCCGGTCAACGGCATAAGTGTTTGGAACGATATGCGGGCTTCCCGCGGAATAAAAACGATGTCGTCCAGTATAACCGGCAACGAACCGGAGGCATTTGTTTTTACTTCCAAAGTAAAGGGCCCTGTGATGGACGAAATGTTGATATCCTTCTCAAGATATGTCCATACGTTGGTTTGAGTGTTAAAGAGTTCCACCGAAATGGAACTGGCACCTTGCTTCACGGTGAATATTACTTTACGGTCGTTCTGGGCGTATATCCAGCATGATGCACGATAAATGTTGCCACCCTTCTGCACCATGTTGGAGGGTAATGATGATGATACCAGCATGGCCGTGCCATTTGTAAACTGGATGCCTTTCTTGCCTGTCCATCCTGCCGGATATGTAATGCCCGTACCTGATGGCGTTAGTCCGAAACTCGTGGTGGTTTCTAATCCTTCGTAAATGGCTTGCTGTGCAGCGGCATTGGCCAGCACAGCCACCTGGGCTGATGTGTTTAATGTATAATGGTAGCCTACCCGGTTTTTGCGGAAGTCGACTTCTGTGAGCAGACGGCTTTCGCTATCGTATTCTTTAAACGTTTTAATCTGCCGGTAATCCATGTCGGCAACAAAGTTCTGGCTGCTAACGTAGGCCTCTGTGAGTGCCGCACCAACAGGCAGTGAACGGATGTAGTACGGTAATACTCGGTCACCACCGAAATTGCGGTATATCAGAAGCGTAGAGCCGAGGGTTTCGGTCAGCCCTGGGAGCTTCACCATGTTTATCTCTTCTACTACTACTGCATGCCGGAACTGGTCATTCAGTTTCTTTAGCGCCACAGCCATAGTATCGGTTGAAGGGTTGGTGAACTGAAAGTCCTTGGCGTATTTGATCCTTTTGGTAACGATCGAGTTATCCGGCATAGTGGTCTTTACTTCCCGCACCATGTTGTTATTGTAGGTGTAATCGGTTGTGGTCTGTAACCAGAGGCTTGGGCTTTCCTCGCTGGTCTCCTTCACGATCTCCTGGCTGATCACCTGTACTCTGCCGGTCAGCATCTCGTATATCCCATAATGGTAGATTTCCCCTATTTTTTCGAATTTCAGTCCCTTTATCAATAAGGGATTTGAAGTTAGTTCCGTGTATGTCATAAGTCTTTCTCGTATCAGAACTCCTGTTTCGGAATACTCTGACACGCGGTTGAGAAAGCCACGTTTGTGGTTATAGTTGGTTGATGGGCCAAATGGGAACGTATAAAATCCGTTCTTGATCGATCCGACCACTATACAAGGGGTGGACAGCTTACGGGCAATGCGGCTTTTGGTTGCCTTCCAGTCTCCATTAGTTGTCTCAGGAAATACACCCGGTATATTGTATTCATAAATCCGCTTGCCTTGTCCGGTGATTTTTTCAGTCACCCGCGTGTACATAACATCAGGTTCATCGCCCAGGTTGTAGGCAGATTTTTTTATACCGCTTGCCAGGATATAACCAAGCTTAACAGGGGCAAGCAACACACCACTGGATTTATTATCAGCCAGTTTATATTCATATTCCTTGACAATGGAACGGTATGGATTCACATTATCAATACTCTTGCCGAATGCGACTTCACCGCCTTGCATGACCAGCTTTTTTACCCGTACACCAGCGCCATTAAGTTCCTGATTGGTGGTTGCATCCCAGTATGTATTTGATTCATAAGTAACGGAAACAAAGCCACCGCCAGGCATTATAATTTTTTGCAGTGCACCCGCTTGATTTTCCAACACATTTACTGTACGGTCAGATCCTGTCTCAATGACTGGGCTACCCCCTGGTATGGGTGTCACTCGCAGCCTTCTTCCATCAGATTCATTAGTATAGAAATAAAGTGTAGGGTCGTTTTTATTTGAGCTGACCGCATTGAAGTACCCAAAAAAATCCATCTGCCAGTTTTTTCTCCAGGCCACTGTAGGCATGCTGGCATATTCCAACCGATACATGGAGAAAGGTGAATTATTGGACAAAAGCACCCCGGTTAAAACTGATTTATTAATAGGAAGAAAGGGATAAACCGGCTGATCGGAAACACTTGAATAAACCAGTTGACATTCTATTTTGTCTGCAGTTCCGGATTCGGTCACTGTCACCTTTGAAAGCAAGTTGTTTGACCATGAGAAGTTTGCCGTAAATGATTTCAGTGTTATGGATGAGATGCGTAAAGGCATAGAAATACGCGTTTCAATATGGCGAGTGGAGTCTATGGTGAGATAGCGCCTGCTTTTTATCTCTTCACCATTGCCTGCATAGTGGAAATTAGCCACCGTACCGGTTACTACCGAGGTAATTGAACTTAGTTTCCACTGTGAAACATAGTTCACGTTGCTTGTATAGTACCTGCACTCGGTATTAATATCCTGAAGATTACATCCCTGCTGGGTTGACTTGCCGGCCAACTCCTGGGAATTGAAATTGTATGTGAATCCATTCGTGGTTTTTACAGTGAAATTTCCGCCTGAAAATACAATACTGATGTCCTGGTGGGTCAGTAGTTTCGGCAATCCATCTGTCCCAAATACAAACTCAGCGGAAAGTCCTGGAGCACGGATAAAGAAAACATCCGGTTCAGTATCATTAACCATAGAACCCACCAGGCTCTCCAGTGCATTGAAATCTACTTGCTCATCTGTGCAATCCGTCAGGTTATCATTGGCGGTCAAATTCAGGTTTTGAACAGCTAGCGCATTATTGTTGTGCAGCCAGCCTTTTCGGTCAGCCAAATTTATTTCATCTGGCAAACCCCTTACTATGCGGCTCACTGCACCACCTGCCGCAAGTCCCCAACCGAGCCCGCACTGGTCTTGTCCTTCAGCCACCTGTTGTGAGCCTCCGTGATGGTATAATGTAATAGGAATCGATATATCATTACCCCTTAATGTGGTAACCGGAAGCGAAAATTGTAAACGACCGGACAAGGGGTCTACTGATTGCCCCCGGGCAGGCAATGAAATAACTATACCTGTGATAGTCGCTAAAAAGGCTATTGTGAATCGACTCATAGAAAAAACAGTTTAGGATACTTACGAATTCATGAAACGAAGGCTCATTGCATTGACATCGGTTAATGCTACTAAAAGCCAAGGTTGAAGCAAATAGGTGTAAACCCCTATTTATATTTAGGGGTTATATCAAAAGTTAAATGATTGGTTTTCAAAGAATAGTAGCTAGATATAGCAACCATCAGTTTACTAAATGATTCAGACCTTCATGCACTGTAGGTGTAAACCCCTATTATCAATTCATTCTTCAATCAAATCATGAATAGTTGCAAACTTCATTAGCCCTATTGCGCTGTTTACTCCAAGTTTATGGAAGATATTGGAACGATGATTTTCAACTGTTTTTAAACTAATGTTAAGCATATCAGCGATTTGCCTTGAGGTATATTCCCTTACAATCAAACTGATAATTTCTGTTTCACGAGATGAAATGCGAAGATTAGTACTGTTTTTGTTCTTTTCTTGAATGCACTCATGGGTAAACTTATTGTAATAAAACCCACAATCGGCCACGGCATAAATGGCTTCTTGCATTTCGACTACCTCTGCTGTCCTACTCAAGACTGCGTGAGCGCCAAACCGGATCAAACGATTAACTTTCTCATCTTTAAGAGCACCGTGAAGTATAACCCGCACACCAGGATGCATTCGACTAACCCACAAACAAGTTTGTACGGTATCAATATTCTTCGCTCGGGAGCTTATAAGGGCAACATCAACAGGCCTCCGGTTTAACAGGTTGTTAAGGGAGCTGCGATTAGGGATTTCAAAAACTTCATGTACCCTTTCAAATGAAGATACTAGATTTTTTAAAGCATTTCGAAGCACGTTGTGATCATCCACGATGGCCACGGAGATTGGAAGTTTCATTGAGCGCTCAGGTTTGGGACAGTAAGCAAAACACCGCTAAAGCTACCTCACAATATCATCAAGCAGTAATCAAGTTGCATTCAAAACTTACATATGATCACAACCAAAAACTAACGAATGCACAAAGATCAAGACACTTTAACCAGCAAAAATTCTCTGTCTTTGTCAAAAAACTTACATTGTTTTCACACCTTAAATAGCTACAAGTAGTCCCTTTATATTCGTTTTAAAATCACTAACTCTTTGCGTATATGTTAAGATTATCGACCCTAACCAACTTGAGCAAAAAACTGCTTTTAATGAGATCCTTTTGCTGACTGTCTTCTCGTAATGTACTCTATCCCCATTCTAATATTTATACGATCGATGTATGGGCTATTATAATGGGGATTAAACACGTTATATAGTATTTGAGTATTACCTCTCAATAATTTCGAAATCTTGTAGTCTTTCTTCAGTCCAACCATAAAACCCCATACCCAATCACGGGGGGCGGTGTCGTTCTTGTATCGCAAAAAAGTTGGTGTATTCATGCACTCCAGCTCGGTACGGATAGAACATTGCCTACTCAAGCTAAAATCATTGTAACCACGAACACCAAAGATGAGCGTTCTCTTATTTAAGGAAAAATTACCTAAATCAATTGGGAAGCGGTGGTTCCACCCTAAACCAGTTGTTATTCTTTTATTGAAATGATAACCCAGCATTGGATTAACATCAAACCACCAGTCATTTTTTCTCTGCACCTGCAAGGTGAGAGCAGGCACCAATCGCTCTAGTAAAGATTTGTCCCTCCATGGATTGTAAGCTCGCTTTGGTAAATCTTCAAGACTTTGTAAGCTTGGATACTTACGTTTTAGCTGACTAAGCTTATCCATAGCTGCCTTAAGTATATCCTGTTTTTCCGCAAAGTGATCAATGGCCATTTCCTCAAGTTGTTCCAACAGCTTGTGCTTGGCCTCCTCCTCAGTCGGGATCGAGGGTATTTCAAGCATTTCACCTATCCTTTCAGTTGCTAAATCTGCGATTTGATCTTCAACTTGCGCACTCATATCACTTGCGGAAGGTAATTGAAAACCATCCTGAGATACCTGAAAAGGAGTGTTGAGCCTATCAAACACATCTTTTACCCCATCCAACTCTAGCTGCCCCAACTTGAATGGATTATTGATTCCTGGGAGGGCTACATCCACAAATTGTTCAACTTCAAGAGCCGGGAATTCAAGGTAATTACCGGGCAAACGGATGTCGAAGTAATCAATACTGTTTGTATATTCATCAAGAAACCCTACAGCATCAGGTGAGAGATCCAATCCGCATTTTACAGCATTAATTTTTTCTTTTGCGCTATCTTTCAGTTTATCAACTTTATCTCCAAGTTGTTGCAGTCCTTTCAACTTCAGCTGTTGAAGGCTGTCCACTTTGGTAAATATGTGATCTACAGAATTGCCAAGGTTAGCCAAACTATCAACCTGATCTAACAGCTTATTGCTTAACGAATCGAACACAAAGCCGATGGAGTCATACTGATATTTCAGCGAACGTAATTCCTTTTGCGCCAGTTGTTGGAGCGTATCAATCATGTAAGCCTTACTAATAAAAAGGCTATCAATTTCACACTGCAAACCAGATGATATAGAGGCACTATCCACTTTTTGTGCAAAAGAGGTATACGACAATGTAACAAACCAGGTCAGGTAAAATAATCTAAACACTCTCACAATTTAAACATGCCAAGCATATGAACCGAAAAATGATCAGAAATTAATTTAGGTTCTTGTAATGCGACAACGCCCCGTTCACCTTTTGGAGTAAAATCAGTAATAATGGATTTAATCCCGTTTACTACACCTAAAACCAAAATTTTTTGAGCAAACTGTTGTGAACTGTTATGTACAAAACCGTTAAGCGCTAACTTAGGTGAGTAATCTTCCTATCCACTTTTTGGAGTCCTTAAAGCCTCAGTCTGAAAAGGACCTTTAGAAGGTAAGGGCAAGTTTTAGGATTTTTAAGAGTTGTAATTGGAGGGGCAATAGCTATTTTAATAAAAAAGAGGGGGATTACCCCCTCTTAGCGGACCGGACGGGACTCGAACCCGCGACCTCCTGCGTGACAGGCAGGCATTCTAACCAGCTGAACTACCGGTCCTTTTGTTTTCTCCCTTTTAAATAACCTGCATTCTAATGCTGACGCTTCGGTCAGCACCCTGATACGCTTTTGCGTCATCAGGGCCAGCTGAACTACCGGTCCTTAAAAGAGTGTGCAAAGATAGCCTTGGTTATCGTTTCTCCAAAAATTAGTATTGGAAAATTATAGACTCAAAAATTGGTTCGATCATCCACCTGAAGTTTTCTGATCATGGTAGGACTTAACGCTTCGGCATAAACACCGTACGCATCTACCAGTAATCCCTTCACCCCTGCCGATGAGGAAATAGCAAATAGAATAGCGCTATCATCGGGGTTTGCCATACCTTCAAAACGATGGATTTCATCGACATGAAACTCTTCCGGAGCCAGCCTGAGCTTAAGTGGAGGGCACTCGATCCATTCAGGATGCAAATTAAAATCCTGAATATAGCCCTTTTGTTGAAGTGCTTTTATTGCACCGGCCAGTGATTCGTAAGCTTTCATTTTATTGTAAAAATGAAGTGTACATCCACACCAGCTTTTCTTGTTCGCGTATGTAATCACTCATGAGTGCATTTGTGCCCTCATCATCAGCTTCACCCGACATTTTTAGCAACGCACGCTCTTTCACCAGCAATACTTTGTAGCCATCAAGAATGGCTTCAACCGCTTTAACTCCATCAGAGATATTCTTGTATTCTTTGATAGCCGATTGTTTAATGTAGTCTGAAAAACTATGCAGTGGGGTAAATCCTAACGTAAGAATACGCTCTGCAATTTCATCAACTTTAACTAATGCATCGGTATAGATTTCTTCAAACTTAAGGTGTAGTTCAAAGAACTTATCACCCTTAATATTCCAGTGAAAGGCTCGTGCGTTCATATAAAAGACCTGGTAGTTTGCCAACAGGTCATTTAATCCGTTGGCCAGCAATTGTGTGTCTTTGGTTGCTAATCCTAGTTGATTCGTCTTTGCCATAATTATCGGTGTTTGTTTAAAAATACTATTTTTAGAACATTATTGACCATGAAAAAAGTCATCCTTCCGGCACTTTTATTGATTTTTCTTCTTGCATCGTGCAGTAAATCAGCGAGCAACACAAAGGTGGTAAAACCAAAGTACCATCATACCTGGTATAAAAACCACGTGTACAAGAAAAAATGGCAGGTTGGCCGGATAAAATTCCAGCCCGAAAAACAAGGTGTTAAAAAAGTAAGAATGAAGGGTTAGTTACTGAAGTCCTTTTAATATTAAATCCAGGTTCTTTCTAAAGAAAAATTTGAGCGGACTTAGCTGATTAATATGACCGGTAACAATCGAACCCAGTAACGTGGTCATTAACAAGTTTGTAATATCCCGGGTAGAGGATGACTTGGTGAATTCCTTTTTGAAAATCGCTTCCAGTGTAAATTTCTCCAACATCTGGTCAAGCGATTGTATTTCCAGCAATTGAATATCTTTTATATCCGGGTACAATATTACCTTTTCTTCTCCCTTAACCGGAAAGGGTTTTGGAGCTCGCTTCACATCGGCCAAATAGCCAAGCAGACTTAACATCAGCCCCGGGTGTCGCTCACACTCCTCGCTAAGTTTATCACTCAGATAATAAATTCCCTGAAGGCCTTCTTTGGGTTTGCCCGATAACTCAACCGCCCGATCGAGGCACCAAACCCTGAAATAGTAGAGTAGCAAATCTTCCTTTTGCGGGAAGTATTTAAAAAAAGTTACTTTACTAACTTTTACGCGTGCACAAAGATCATCTACATACAGGTCTTCAAACGGTCGTTTGCCAATCAACTTCAGGGTATTATCCAGAATATGGACTTTCAGACGGGCGGCTTTCTCTTTCCTTAGACTCATCAGCTAAACTTTACTTAAGTTGGCATTTAATTAATACATTTAAGAAAACGTAACCAATTTATTTATGCTAAAGCGTACAATCCTGCTTCTAATTGTTGTCGCAGTCGCTGCATGTAAGCCAGAAAAAAGAGAGGAACGTGTCCAGGGCCTGGTTGCTGATTCCGCAATGGTGGTTTCGGCCCACCCGCTAGCTTCTAAAGTTGGGTTGCAAATATTAAAAAAAGGAGGTAACGCTGTAGATGCGGCCATTGCTACCCAATTAGCGCTGGCCGTTGTATTTCCGGCAGCAGGAAATATTGGAGGCGGTGGTTTTATGGTGGTGCGTCTGAACAACGGAGAAACAGCCGCACTTGATTACCGTGAAAAAGCACCGGCTGGAGCAACTACCAATATGTATTTAGATAAAGACGGAAACGTAATTGAAAACCTGAGTACAGCCGGTCACCTGGCTTGCGGTGTTCCCGGTTCGGTAGATGGCATGGTGGAGTCGCATAAAAAATACGGATCGCTACCCTGGGCAGAATTAGTGCAACCGGCTATTGACCTGGCCCTGAACGGATTTCCATTAACCGAGCGGGAAGCAACGTGGTTGAATGAATTACAAGAGCGATTACTGAAGTACAATACGGTTAAACCGGATTTTCTTATTCGGGAAACCTGGAGTGCTGGTGACACCATTTACTGGAACGATCTGGGAAAAACCCTGGAGCGCATACGCGATAACGGACGGGCCGGGTTTTACGAAGGAAAAACAGCCGATGATATTGTTGCAGAAATGCAACGTGGGAAAGGTTTAATCACTGCCGAGGACTTAAAAAATTATTCATCTACCTGGCGGGAACCGGTAATCGCTCCATATAAAAACTATACGATCATTTCCATGCCACCGTCATCCAGTGGCGGGGTTTGTCTTGTGCAGCTATTAAAATCAGTTGAACCATATCCGATTAGCAAATGGGGCTTCAATACTCCTGAAACCGTTCACCTGATGGTAGAGGCTGAGCGCAGGGTTTATGCCGACCGATCCAAATACCTGGGCGATCCTGATTTTTATGAAGTCCCTGTTCAGCAAATGATTGATGCCGAATACAACAAACGCAGAATGCAATCCTTTAATCCAAAGAAAGCCATACCCAGTTCGGAAATTAATCCGGGTATCATTGAAGGGTATGAATCAGAAGAAACCACTCACCTTTCGGTGGTGGATAAATATGGCAATGCGGTATCCGTTACCACAACCATTAATGGTTGGTTTGGAAACTATGTAGTGGTGGCCGGTTCAGGTTTTTTCCTGAACAATGAAATGGATGACTTCAGTGCCAAGCCGGGTGTGCCCAACATGTTTGGTGTACTTGGCGGTGAAGCAAATAAAGTAGAACCTAATAAACGCATGCTCAGTGCGATGACACCCACCATTGTGGAGAAAGACGGAAAACTTTTTATGGTGGTTGGCACTCCGGGCGGAAGCACCATCATCACCTCGGTATTTCAGGTTATTCTTAATGTTGTCGAGCACGGTATGGGCATGCAGGAAGCTGTTAATGCCAAGCGGATACACAGTCAGTGGTATCCGGATGAAATTGCTCCTGAGTACAAAACCTTTTCAGAAAAAGATAGCCTGAAATTGGTTTCGATCGGGCATTCTTTCAAATCGCGTAAAGCGATTGGAAGGGTTGACGCCATTTTGGTTTTACCAGACGGAAAACTTGAAGGTGGCGCTGATCCGCGAGGCGATGATAAAGCCGAAGGCTTTTAAAAAGCTTATTTCTTTTTAATAATAAACTCCACCCTGCGGTTTAAAACCCTGCCTTCTTCGGTATCGTTACTGGCCACAGGTTTGCTTCCGCCATAGCCCTTGCCGGTAATGCGTTTTTTATCTATTCCTTTTGATACCAGGTACTCTTTAACACGATTAACACGCTGTTGCGACAATTCCATCAATTGACGAAACGACCCCCGACTATCGGTATGGCCAGCCAATTCAATTTCAACAGTTGGGTTGGTCTGCATAAAGGCTACCACCAAATCAAGTTCCTGATACGATTCGGGCAGCAAAGCAGGTTTACTTTGCACAAACAGAACATTCTTCAGATTTACCGTGGCGCCAACGGCAATAGGCTGAAGCCTGAAATTCATTTCAAGCTCGCGTAACTCGAGCGTATGCAGGTCAAGTTTTTCCAATGAACTGATGTACCCATCGGCTATAACCTCCAGTGAATAGGACTCCGTAGAAATGACGTTTATAGAATACCCCTGTGCTCCCTGAGCTTGTGAAGAAAATGCTTTTCCTGAACCCGTGAATTTCAAATTCGCACGAACAGGAGAATCGTTGGTAGCATCAAATACTTTTCCGAAGATTCGGATTTCGTTGGCTGCCAGTAAATCATATTTTTTCTCCCGCATTTTTATCACCGTATCAGGAACGACCACAAGAACAACACTGTCTTTCGGTTCAGGGACGAAATATCGGATATCGCCATACCCATCGCTGTTTTTAGTACTGGTAAACAATGAGTAGCCGAATGAATCATATGCACGGAAAAACAATTCACGCCCTTCTGAATTAATTGGCGTATTGCTATTCACCGGTTCAGACCACCGCAAGTATGAATCGTCCAATCGTTGACTGTAATACACATCAAAACTGCCCAACCCCTTTCTTCCGTTGCTTGAGAAATAAAGTGTGTTTCCGTCTTCACTTAATGACGGACTAAGCTCTTGAAATTGTGTGTTGATTGTAGCGCCTAGATTTCGGGGCTCCGACCATTTTCCATCCGCACCGCGCACGGATATGTACAAATCCTCTACACCATATGAGCCGTAAGTTTCTGCCGAATAAACAAACACAGTTCCATCGGCTGCTACATGGCCACTCTGCAAGGAAGACTTATTTTGAAAGTATGGAATAAAAATATTCTCAGGTCTTGACCACCCCGAACCAGTTTTTCTGGAAACCGAAATTCCCTGGGTACGTGCCAACCCGGATGGATCGTAATGACTTAACAAAAACATACGGTTCCCGTCATGGGAAAAGCCGGCTACGCCATTATAGCCTCGATTGTTTAATACAGGGCCGGCATGCACCGGAGCCGACCAACCATCGCCTATCCATACCGAAAACCAGATATCACCGGGGTCTCGTTTTCCATCCATATTTTCCGGATGATTGCCGCGGGTAAAAAAAAGTGTTTTACCATCAGGACTAAGTACAGGATTCTGCTCATCAAAAGCTGAATTGACCAACGAAAATGAAGATGGGGAAAAAGTTGATTGGGCGAACCCCGAAAAACCTATACTGAAAAGTACGAAACCAAAAAACCTATTCATGAATACCTAATCTTAAATCTTAAATCTTAAATTCTACTCACCCACCGATTCCCCTTCACCATAAAACGCCAGGGCAAGTTAGCATCGGCACCCGCATAATCAATGCCTATACGTTTACCGGTTTCAATATGCTTTGAGTTGAACTTCATGCCGATATCCTCAATCCAAACCTCATTAGTCCATAACGTTTTGCCATTGAAGGTACGGTCAATGCCCAGTGCGCGGGTTAATTTACCAGGGCCGGAAGTGAGTTGATAACGACCCACATCTCCCCTTCTGTTAATCATAACTTCCTCCCCCTCCAACGGCTCAACCGCACGAACCAGCACGGCATCAGCAATACCTTCGCGGTTGGTTACCACATTAAACAAGTTATGCATACCGTAACACAAATACACATAGGCTTTACCCCCGGGTTCAAACATAACCTCATTCCGCGCGGTGCACTTACCCCCATAAGCATGACAGCCACGCTCTTTCCACGAATAGGCTTCAGTTTCAACAATAATGCCACTTGTTTTATCATGGTTTTTATGCGTTACCAGAAGTTTGCCAAGCAGCGACCGGGCTATGGTTACAACGTTATTCCGATGGTAAAAAGCGGGTTCGAGCTTCATTCAGTATACCTTTCTTAAACCAAAAGAATCATTATTTTTGCATCCCTCAAACGTTTTAAACCCTAATAACTAATGAATACCATGAAAAAAATGTTGACCCTTTTACTGGTGGTGGTTTGCCTGGCTGCTGAAGCCCAGATTCAAACCCCTGCTGCCAGCCCTGCTGCTACGGTTACTACCGTTGTTGGTCTTACAGATGTTAAAGTTTCGTACGCTCGTCCTAAAATGAAAGGCAGAAAAATCTACGGATCAGGCAGCGACTTCCTGGTTCCCTTTGGAGAACTTTGGAGAACAGGTGCTAACCAGGGCACAGTAATTAGTTTTTCTGATGATGTTAAAGTTGAAGGAAAAGACGTTAAAAAAGGTGACTACCTGCTCCTCACCATTCCCGGTGCAAGTGAGTGGACAGTAATTCTTTACAGCGATGTAGCCATGGGTGGCAACACAGCAGCTTATGACAAAGCGAAAGATGCTGCACGATTTACCGTAAAGCCAGAAAAGCTTACAGAACGTGTTGAAACCTTTACGGTAAACATAACCGACATTTCGGATGATAACACCAAAGCAAACGTACAGGTTGCCTGGGAGAACACGTCAGTGAAGTTTGGAATTACTGTTGATTATGAAAGCAAAGTGATGAAGTCTATTGAGGCGGGAACAAAAGTAAACCCGGGCAATTATATAGCAGCTGCTAACTATTATTTTGAAACCGGTAAAGATTTGAAAAAAGCCCTGGAGTGGATCACGTTGGGTATTGACAACGGCAACCAAAATGCTTTCTGGAACATTCACACCAAAGCAAAAATTCAACACGCTTTAGGCGACTATAAGGGCGCGTTGGCCACAGCACAACTTTCTATGGACAAAGCAAAAGCTGCACCCAGTGATTTTGGTTACGTTAAACTTAACCAAGACCTGATTGCTAAAATCAATGCCGAGATGCCAAAGACTCCGGCAAAGAAAAAATAAACCATTCAAATAAATATTCAAGAAGGCAGTCTAACCGGCTGCCTTTTTTGTTTACTTGTACTATGGCTGATACTCATTTCGACTACATTGTTATTGGCTCCGGTTTTGGCGGATCAGTTTCGGCTATGCGCCTGGCGGAAAAAGGTTATAAAGTATTGGTGATCGAGAAGGGAAAACGCTGGAAGGCTGATGACTTTCCTAAGTCGAATTGGAATTTAAAGAAATACCTGTGGCTTCCGTTCTTTCGATGGTTCGGATTTTTGCGGCTTAGCTTTTTTAAAGAAGTATTTATTTTAAGTGGTGTAGGTGTAGGTGGCGGATCCCTGGTGTATGCCAACACGCACATGATGCCCCCCGATACATTTTTCAAAAACCCGATCTGGTCTGGTCTTAAAGACTGGAAAAGTGTACTGGCTCCATTTTACAGCAAAGCACTTTTTATGCTGGGCAGTGAAAAGTATGAAAAGGAAAATGCAGAAGACCTGGTCTTAAAAGATATAGCCAGAGAAATGGGCAGGGAATCAACCTACGGACGAGTGGATTACGTAGGTGTTTATTTAGGTGATTCAAAAAAAGAAGTTGATCCTTATTTCAAAGGTCTTGGTCCGTTGCGTAAAGGTTGTACGGAGTGCGCAGGCTGTATGGTGGGCTGCCGGTACAATGCTAAAAATACATTGGATAAAAATTATCTCTGGTTCGCTGAAAACCTGTTTGGTGCTAACGTGCTGGCAGAAACAGAAACAACAAAAATTGAAGTTCTGCCCGACCAATCCTACCGGGTACATACACAATCGAGTACAGGTTTCTGGAAAAAAAAGAAAACAACATTCACCACAAAGGGTGTTGTGGTAAGTGGTGGAGTGTTAGGCACCCTTTACTTGCTACTGAAACAGAAACATATTTTCAAAACGCTTCCTCTGCTTTCCGATAAACTGGGTGATAACCTGCTGACCAATTCCGAAATGCTTTCGGGTGTGGTGGCAGCCGACCGAAAATTAAATCATGGCCTGGCCATCAGTTCAGTATTTAACCCGGATGAGCATACGCACATAGAGCTTTGTAAATTTCCCGACAAATCAGGAGCCATGATTCGCCTGGCTGCTATGGCGGCAGGCAACGGACATCCGGTTGTCCGCACTTTGAAAATGATAGGCAATTGCATCATTCACCCTTGGGATTTTCTTCGCTCCCTCTTTCAAACCAATACTGCGCGTAACTCGGTTATTTTCCTCATCATGCAATCGTTACCCAATGCGATGCAGATGAAACTAAAGCGAGGGTTATTTGGTCATTCACTTGCCTTCAAGAATACCAGTGGCAACAAAGTACCCAGCTTTATACCGATTGGTCAGGAAGCATTATATAAGTATGCCGCAAAAGTAAAAGGCGTGCCGCAGAATGCCTTCAGCGAGATCATGTTTGGTCTGGCTTCAACAGCACATATTTTAGGCGGCTGCCCGATGGGAAAATCAGCTAAAGAAGGTGTTGTAAATGAACGCTTCGAAGTCCATGGTTACCAAAACTTCTATATACTGGATGGTTCGATTGTTCCCTGTAACCTGGGGGTAAATCCATCGCTTACCATCACGGCATTGAGTGAATATGCAATGAGTTACATTCCTGCCCATCCGGATAACACCTTAAAATCATTAGATCAACAATTAACAGAAAGACAGGTTTATTGAGTAGTCCTAATAAATTGGTATTGGAATTTCACAAAAAGTTGCTCTACCTTTAACTAATGATTAACGGCAAATTCCTTTTATTAATTGCTTTTTGTGGCTTCCTTTCCTGCCAGCGTGTGGAGAGAACGCATCAGTCCACCGAAGAAGCATCAACAAAAATTGACTTACCCGAACCTCAAAGACTTCCTGCAGATTTACAGATTTTAACAATCAACGAAACTTTTGAAGAGGAACGCCCATCGCTTGATGACTATCTTTTTGGCAAGTTCTTTCAGGATCGGGCCGAGTTTTTTGTTATCCAGCAGTCAAATTCCAAAATTTTTAATACACCTGTGAGCACGGTTGTGCTGTATTACCTGGATGGCGAGCACTGCAAAACCAAGTTTATCATGGCGGAAAATATTGGCGCACGATTGATAGCCGAGTATGGGAATTTTAAAATCGTTCCGCTGGATGAACCCACCAAAGAATTACTTGCACAGGAAGAAATTATAGTAACGGAAAACAACAAAAAAGTAATCAACAAAACATTCCGCAAATACGAACTGCTCTGGAAACTGAATACAAAAATTGTCAGATTCAAGGTTGACCTCGATAATCCAACCGAACCCTTTGTTTATACCGAACACGTTCCGCAGTATGATAACCTGTACCGAAACCTGGAAAGCTCAAGCTAATACTGCTATGAGCTCTTAGTTCTGATAAAACTCTGAAGCAGAAGCGCCCCAACTACAACAATCACACAGCCGACAATATTGTATAACAAGAATGCCAGGTCGGTGAAAAAGTAGCAATACAACACTACTGCCTCGGCTAATAACGCAGACCAGAAAACTGCCGTACCCTGAACACGCTTTACGTAAAAGGCCGTAAGAAAAATCCCCAGAATCGTTCCGTAAAAAAGTGACCCCACAATGTTCACAAACTGTATTAGGTTTTCAGCAAAGCTGGCCAGCATAGCAAATACCATAGCCAGCAAAGCCCACATAATGGTAAACCCGCGGGAAGCGTTAAGATAATGTTCGGGTGATGCATTTTTATTTATGGAGCGTCTGTAAATATCGGAAGCCGTAGTGGAGGATAAAGCACTCAACTCCCCTGCCATGGATGACATGGCTGCCAGAAACATAACCGCCAGCAACAAGCCAATAATGCCATGCGGCAAATTACTGAGTACAAAATTTAAAAAGATGTAATCGCGATCCTGGGTTTTGGCCAAAGGAATGGCTTCTTTGATGGTAGCTTTAACCGAATCGCGTATAGATTTTTCTTTCAAACCAAAACTTAGCACCGCTTCACGCGATGTTTTGATAGCCGGTTCATCTTCTGCCTGAATGGCCCGAACAAGTTGATCAACTGCTGCACGCTTTTCGACATACAATTGATCATATTCGTGCTCCAATGCACGCAGGTTATCGCCCTGCGCAGTTTCAACAACACGATTCTTCAACACCTGGTTATGAAAAACAGGAGGTTGGTTGAATAAGTAAAAGACAAAAACCAAAACACCGATAAACAGGATAACAAACTGCATGGGAATTTTTAGCAATCCGTTAAAAATCAATCCCAACCGGCTTTCCGCAATAGACTTTCCACCAAGATAACGGCCAACCTGCGATTGGTCCGTTCCGAAATACGATAAGAATAAGAACGTGCCCGCGATTAACCCCGACCAGATATTATAACGTTCATTCGGGTTAAACTCCAAATCAACAAGGTTGAGTTTGCCTAATTCGCCCGCCAGGTTAACAGTATCCTTAAAGGAAATGTGATCGGGCAATAATGTAAAGGCAAGTATACCAGCCAATATCATTCCACCCATCACTACCGAAAGCTGCATGCGTTGGGTTAAACTTACCGCCCGCGATCCGCCCGAAACACTGTAAATAATAACCATCGCACCAATCAATAAGGTTGTAGCCGTAACCGACCAACCTAAAATGGTTGACAACACAAGTGATGGCGCAAAAATGGTAATGCCGGCTGAGAGACCACGAAGAAGTAAAAACAAACCGGCTGTTAGTGAACGAGTCTTAAGATCAAATCGCGATTCGAGGTATTCGTATGCCGTGAGTACATTTAACTTATAATAAATCGGAACAAAGGTTACCGAAATGATAATCATCGCTAAAGGCAATCCAAAATAAAATTGAAGAAAGCGCATACCGTCTTCAATGGCTTGCCCGGGTGTGGAAAGAAACGTTATAGCACTGGCCTGTGTAGCCATGATGGAAATACCAATCATCCACCACTTAAGTGTACCATCACCTTTCAGGTAGCTTTCCATGGTTTTATTACCACGGGTTTTCCAGGCACCATACGAAACAATCGCCAGGATTGAGCCAAACAATACAATCCAATCCAATAAACTCATGTATACGAAAGGGTAAGCCAGAGATAAAGTAAAATCTGCAAAACAAGTGCTCCCAGTAACAATCCGTACCAGTGGCTCCACTTTTTAAATACAGGAGGATTTTCTGAACTCATTGATAAAATATTTAAGGCCTCATTATTGTAAGCACAAGTTACTTTTTCTTCTTGCTTTTCTTTGAGCTGTTACTGGAGGTTGCTGGTTGTTCAGCTGGCTTTTTTCCAAGCGAAACAAGATTTGCAAAAAGTTTATACGCGCCCGGTACACCTTCAGGTAACTCACGGAAGAATGATAAACCGGTATACACATAGTAACCTTCACCATACTTAGCCGCAAGCAAACTACCGTCTTTGGGTTTCTCGCCCTTATCGTTCATCGAAAGCAAAGCTTCAAAATTTTTGTCCCACGTGTCGGGGAAATACAAACCCCGTTCTTGTACCCAACCGTCAAAATCTACTTTTGTAATTTTATTCGGGAAATTCAATGCTGGATGATCGGGCTTCAGAATCCTCACTTCTGCATCTTCCTCTGCTACACGATCGCGGGATATTTTTAACGGGTAAGGCGAATACGTTGATCCTAAATCGAAATTTGTATTGTACTGCACTACCAGTACACCCCCTCGTTTCACATAATCCAAAAGCTCAGGCATCAAAAAGCGCAGACGTTCATTCGTATTAAACGCACGTACACCTAACACCACCGCATCCAGTTTAGCCAGGCTTGCCGCGGTAACTTCTCCATTTTTAAACTCTGTTACTTCATACCCCATATTGCGCAATGCTACCGGTATATCGTCACCGGCTCCCTTTATATACCCAATGGTGTTCCCTGCCCGTTTAATATCCACACGCACAAGCCTGGCTTCTGCTTTAGGCAGTAACGTTTGAACAGGAATGTGATCATACTGAATCGTTTGCAGCGCATAATCATATCCTTTGTTACCGATCGTTATAACCGCCCTTACTGTTCCGATCATTTCGCGTGAAGCGGGGTAAATAGTAAAGGGTTGTGTGAACTCTTCGCCTCGTTTGCCTAATGATACGGAAACTGATGGTGGTTCCGATCGCCAACCTTCGGGAAGTTGCAGTGATAAATCACCCTTAACCAAATCAGTTGATGACTTTACCAACACATTGACCTGCCGGGGTGAATTATCGTTAAAGATCAAAACCGGATCAGTCAAACTCACAAATACAGGCGGCACTATTTCAAAGGGTCGGTAAAGTTCACCTTTAACCGGATCGGTCCACTTGAACACAACCGGTACTGTGAACATAAGCTTTTCACCCTCAATGGCCACCTGAACATCAACCAGTACGGCAGGATCATTTTCAGGTTTGCCGATTAAGGATTTATCACTTACCGTAAACCGACCAAGTTCATGTGGTTCACGCAACCAATACGGATCGGAATACAATTTTTCAGGATGAAGGGTCTTTGCAGATTTGAATGCAAGCGGAACATTATTTTTTAATATGGTTGTTAAGGTTGTATCGAGCGATAACGAAGACGATGCCAATCGTTGCACCACAACTTCAGTTTGTGAACGATTGATGATTTCATAATTTAAAACCACCTTTTGCCCGGGCGAGGCATAGTACGATGATGCCACTACTTCAACAAAAAGACCTGTGCAGTCTTTAATCAGTTGCTCTACTTCGCGCAACTTTCTATCTCTCCAAATACAGGGCTCAACTTTATCAATGGCCTTACGGATTTGCAGCAGCAACGGAACTGACCGGAAAGGTTTTTCAATATCAAACTCACGAATAGCTTTTTCAACAAGCGGCTGAACAGCATTACCACCTTTCACCCGGCTCCACGTAGTATTTACGCCATCAAAAATATCAGCGGTTGCCGGAGCACCTTTGGTCAATTCAAAATATTCCTGCGCATCACCCCTACGGCCGGAAGCGCCAAAGCCCTGGCTTTTATGCTGACTGCGACTGGCGGCAGCAATCTCGGCATAGGAAGCACCCAGTAAAGCATTGTATCCGCCCACGTTAAGGGTAGTTACGCCCGGAGTGTTCTCATCAATCGTATTGCTGAAAAACCGACCCGTGTTGGTATACACACGTATGGGTTTCCAAACCGGAAGAGTAACTAATTGATCAGGGTAAGCTGTGGTTAACCCCGACAAATCAAAAGCTTCTTGCGCCAGCATAGCTGAAGATGTGTGGTGGCCATGGCCGGCACGCTCATCGGGTGGAAACCGGGTAATAACAACATCGGGTTGAAATGTCCGGTAAATCCGAACTACATCCGAAAGGATTTCATTTTTGTTCCATATCGCCAGCGTTTCATCGGCAGACTTTGAGTATCCAAAGTCGTTTGCACGGGTAAAGAATTGTTCACCGCCATCAATTTTTCGGGCCGTAATAAGTTCCTGGGTGCGGATCAATCCCAATTGATCACGAATTTCCGGACCAATCAAATTTTGTCCCCCATCGCCACGCGTCATGGAAAGGTAAGCCGTTACAGCCAACCGCTCATTGGCAAGCCAGGCGATAACCCGCGTATTTTCATCGTCAGGATGCGCAGCAACATAAAGGGTTGAGCCTAAAAAATTGAGTTTTTTTAAAGACAGTTTGATCTGAGAAGCACTGGGTTGATGCGGTTGTGAAAAAAGTATAGCAGGAAGACTAAAGAAGAGAAACACTAAGCTTTTCATGCCGAAGAAATTTTGTGCTAATAAACGGATAAAAATTGAGTAAGATTACGAATTCTTAACAGCGTATAAGATTAGTTCAATAAGCGGTTGAGTAGTGTGATGGCTGCATTCCAGGGTATCTATAGTCTGCCCCGTTTCTGACCATTTACATAATAATCACCATTTGGATCAATGGTTATTACGATGCGGTTTATATCCTTCTTGTCAGAATCCATAAAATAGATAATGTGCTCGTACCCGGATATCTTGTCTTTGGCATCATCAGTAAAGCCGACTTCAATTTTAAACTCTTTATCCAGCTCAATCTTTTTGATGTTCATAATATTTTTTCCGTCACGAAGTACACGCATACGGATTTCACCTTGGGTCACCCGCTTCACATTAACATATAATATAAGGTAAGGCAGTTGATTGGTGCTGTTACGCTTCTGATATTCAGCCATAGTTTCTGATACATGGACCGTATTAGAAGCCGATTGAGGCCGTAGTTTAAATTTTAAGTCCATCCGAATGGAGAACTCATCATCCGGTTTATAGGGAATATCCTGAACCAGCAGGATAATTGAGACAAAAAGTAATAGTTTGCCCATAGCGTAATTTTAAAATATCCCTCTTCGCGACTTTCGGGAGGTTGTGCCAAAAAGAACTCCAAAAACACCACGCACCAACTCACGTCCGATTTGCTTTGCCATTGGGCTGCCTACTACCTTATCCATTGTTGACTTTTCTTTTCGGGGTACGCGAGGTGTTGAAGTGCGTGTGGTGGAGGTCTGCCTGGGCCGTGGAGCAGGAGCTGGCATTTCCCAGGTGGTGTTTTGTGCTTCATACTGTTTCATTCGTGCTTCCAGCAATTCATGTGCACTTTGCGGATCAAGGGTGTCCTTATACTTTTTATACAAAGCTGAAGCATTCAGAAGTTGCTGATATTCCTGTTCTGACAACGGCCCCATAACAGAAGCCGGAGGTGCCAGGTGAGTAACAACAGTCTCTGTGGGAATACCCTTCTCATTCAACACGGTGATAAAAGCCTGCCCTATACCCAACTGGGTAAATTGTTGTTCCATATCGTAAAAGGATGAACGTGGAAACGTATTGATTGTTTCCCTGAGTGCTTTTACATCGTTGGGTGTAAATGATCGAATGACATGATGAATGCGATTTCCTAACTGAGAAAGTACGTTTTGCGGTACATCCTGGGTTAACTGCGTACAGAAAAAAATACCTACACCTTTGGAGCGAATTAGTCGAATGATCTGATCGATCTGATCAAGAAATGCCTTTGGAGCATCTTTAAAAAGTAAATGGGCTTCATCCAGAAAAAAAACGAGCTTAGGTTTATCCAGATCGCCCGCCTCTGGCAAACTTTGATAAATTTCGGCTAACAGCGCCAGCATAAAAGTTGAGAAGACTGCCGGCTGATGCTGAATATCGGATACGTTTAACAGACTAATAACTCCTCTTCCGTCCACCTTTTCGAAGAGATCATCAATTTCAAAAGAACGTTCGCCAAAAATATGATCAACACCTTGTTGCTCCAGGGCTACAATTTTCCTTAAAATAGTTCCGGCTGATGAACCGCTTATTTTTCCGTAATCACTTTTAATTTCATCAGCCCCCGGACCTTCCGTTAAATAATTCAATACTTTCTTTAAATCTTTAAAATCTACAATTGGCAATCCCTGATCATCGGCATATTTAAAAAGCATAGTGAGCACACCGGTCTGTGTGTCGTTCAACGCAAGGATTTTGCTCAGTAAAACAGGGCCAAATTCAGTAACTGTTGCTCGCATTTGTGCCCCTAATTTTCCGGTGAGTGAATAAATCTCGACAGGAAAAGCTGAGGGGGTATAGGTTGCTCCAATTGCCGTGGCACGCTCAGTAAGTTTATCGTTAGGGACAGCTTCTTTTGCCAATCCGGAAATATCGCCCTTCATATCCGGCATAAAAACCGAAACTCCTGCTGATGATAATTGTTCAGCGATTAACTGTAGTGTTCTTGTTTTTCCAGATCCTGTTGCTCCGGTTACCAGACCATGCCGGGTCATCATGCGCAACGATAAATTAACAGTAGCTTCAGGAAGAATTTGCTGTTTCAACACGCCCGCCCCAAGGAATATTTTAGGTCCGGAAAATCCATATGAGTTTTTAATAGCTTCAATAAATGAGATTTGTTCCATAATTAATTTGAAAGGCTAGGAAAGATAACACAAATGTCAGTAGATTTCCGAACACCAAATCTATATTCTTCGGATTCTAAAATCACTTTAAATTTATTTAATTAGTATCAAGATTATAACCAACTACCATGCGGTTAAGTTTACCAATCATTCTCTTGCTCTTTGTTGGTTGCAAACAACCAGCCGATCCCGGACAAACCCTTGCAAAATCTATGATGAACGAAAAACACAGACCTCAATTTCACTTTACACCTGCGGCCAATTGGATGAACGACCCTAACGGTATGGTCTATCACAAAGGTGAGTATCATCTGTTCTATCAATATTATCCGCATGGAAATGTGTGGGGGCCTATGCATTGGGGGCATGCTGTGACCAAAGACCTTATTCGTTGGGAGCATTTGCCAATTGCACTCTACCCCGATTCATTGGGCTATATTTTTTCCGGCAGTGCCGTGGTTGATCATAAAAACACTTCCGGTTTTGGAACCCTTGATAATCCCCCGCTGGTGTCTATTTATACGTACCATGATCCTGAACAGGAAAAAGCAGGTCGTATCGATTATCAAACACAAGGTATTGCTTATAGTCTTGATCATGGACGAACATGGACGAAATACGACAAGAATCCTGTGCTCAAAAATCCAGGCATTAAAGACTTTCGCGACCCCAAAGTTTTCTGGTATGAAAAAACACAAACATGGATTATGATACTGGCGGTGTTGGATCATGTACAACTCTTTACTTCAACTGATCTTAAGGAATGGAAAAAAATAAGCGAATTCGGAGCTGACCAGGGAAGTCATGGTGGAGTTTGGGAATGTCCTGATTTGTTTCCCCTTTTCGTTGACGGAAAAGAAAAGTGGGTGATGCTGGTAAGCCTGAATAATGGCGCACCTAATGGCGGAAGCGGCACACAATATTTTATTGGCTCTTTCAATGGCATTACTTTCAAAAATGAAAATCCAAAAGATAAAATTCTTTGGATTGACTATGGCAAAGACAACTATGCAGGCGTTACCTGGTCGGATGTTCCCAAAGAAGATGGAAGAAGATTGTTCATCGGGTGGATGAGCAACTGGAATTATGCCAATGTGGTACCCACAACCGTTTGGCGCAGTGCCATGACCACCCCGCGCGAATTAAAACTCATGAATACGCCCTCCGGATCAAGACTAATCTCTATTCCGGTTACGGAAATCAAATCGCTGTATGGCAAGCAATCAAAGCAGGAAGCGCAAACCATTACAGCGTCACTTGACTTAACCTCTGAGATAACCCGTGACAGCCAGTATGAATTAATGATCGATTTCGATACCCTAACTAACCAGGGGTTTTCCATCGAACTCTCCAATGCGATAAATGAAAAGCTTATCGTGACCTACACCCCTGCTCAGAACAGGCTAAGTGTTGATCGAACCATGGCCGGTAATCATGATTTCTCCAGCGATTTTAGTGGTGTTCATTCGGTTCAAAGAGAAATACAACGTGGCATTTCATCGCTACGATTAATAGTGGATTGTTCTTCCATAGAGCTCTTTGCTGACGATGGGCTTACCGTTATCACTGAACTGGTATTTCCCAGCGAAGTTTTCGGCAATCTTAAGCTCCATGCCGCTGAAAATGAAACATTAAAAATCAACAGAATAACCATTACTGAATTGAAGAGGATTTGGTAGGCCTGATTAGCAGCGGCAGAAGTTCATTTATTTTTATTCGTTCGCGTTGCTTCTGTTTAATTAAATTGTTGCCTACTGGTTTTTGATGAATCCACTTATGCTGCAGCATTACCAAGTCCAGGTCATGCCAATCGCCAATCGCATCCTCCAATTTTGAAGCAATCTTTAGATTACAAAAGTGGTTTACCGATCGTTTAAACTCAGGTGAAAACTCAGCACTATACACTACACCTTTCAACGTCTTTCTGCTCCGGTGCAATTTATTATCCGATATTTTTGCAGTAAAACAGTGGGTCAGATGTTGTTCTAAATCATTGAGATATTGTGCTGAACTGACCGTACATTTTGATATTTCTTTAGTGATATTCAAATACGAACGAACTATTTCTGTCAGCACAGCGATTGCTATGTCCGGCCATTTTTTAATTAGTTTCCTCTCTGTTTTTCTTAATGATTTAAAAATCGTTTCGTCAGAGAATTGATTACCGTATTTTCGCAACAAATAAACCTGCACATGATTTTCGCGAATACGCCCCGCATAGCGAAATAATTTAGTATACGGTTTAAACATCTGTTGAGCCTTCGATTTACCATAGTGCTTTATAAAGTTGCCAATAAACCTGATTCGTTTCAGCCTTATTCGTAGTTGATGAAAATTTTCAGGTGAGGGATCATCCAACGTATCAATAGTACCCATTAGCGTATGACGGTAGTGATCACAAAAGTAGTTGTGTGCCGATGACGCTAAATCATTCATGAAGGGGTATGCTACTCATTAATAGCATTCCAGGCTATGACATTCATCACCTTAACAGGATTTAAAAGTCATTCCTTTACCTAAACGATCGCCCTATATTCCAGTCACTATTGCTTTTACTATCATGGGCGAACAACGCATCAGTATTGCTGAGCATTCAGAAGAGCGAAAAGCTTTTCTAAAACATCTGCTGCACGATGTTCAGGCCCTTGATATTATGATTGAGCACGGATTACTGGAAACCGGTGCCAGCAGGATTGGTGCCGAGCAGGAGTTTTTCATTGTAGATAAGCACCATAAACCCTCACGTAATGGGCCTGAAATTCTAGCCCAACTTAACGATCCACATTTCACAACCGAGCTGGCCCGCTATAATCTTGAAATCAATCTTGATCCAACCCTGCTTGGTGGTAAATGCTTCAGTGAAACTGAACTGGAATTACGAACCTTGCTTCGAAAAGCAGATGCCATAGCCAATACTTTTGATGACACCATTATTCTTACCGGTATTTTACCCTCCATCGATTTACGTGCTGTTGAGATTGATTATCTTACCCCAAACCCCAGGTACCATGCCTTAGGTGAAATTGTAAAGCGGCTACGGGGTCAGGACTTTGAGCTGAACATAAACGGTGTAGATGAGCTTTTGCTAGCCCATACCAATATCCTGTTTGAAGCTTGCAACACCAGCTTTCAGGCGCACCTTCAAGTAGAGGCGGAAGAATTTGTGGCTGCCTATAATTGGGCACAAGCCATTTCGGGGCCGGTGTTGGCCATCGCCACCAATTCGCCTATGCTCTTTGGCCGCGAACTCTGGGCGGAAACCCGCATTACGCTGTTTCAGCAAAGTGTAGATATGCGCAAACGGCAACATCATCTGCGCGAAAGGCAACAACGGGTTTCTTTTGGAAATCGATGGATCAAAAGTATAACCGAAGTTTACAAAGATGATATCTCACGCTATCCGTTAATCTTCATGGCGGATATTAAAAAGGATTCATGGGATGAATTAAATCAAGGAAGGTTACCGGATTTAAAAGCGCTGCGAATTCACAACGGCACCATTTGGAAATGGAATCGTCCCTGCTATGGAATTTTAAATAGCAAGGCCCATTTGCGTATTGAAAACAGGTATCTGCCATCAGGGCCTACCGTACTTGACGAAATCGCGAATATGGCATTTTGGGTTGGCCTCATGAAAGGCATGCCGGACAACTATAAACATCTATGGAACCTGATGGATTTTGAGGACGCTAAAGAAAATTTCTACAAAGCAGCGCGATTTGGTATTCAAACGGGTATGATCTGGGATAAATCCTTTTTCCCTGTTCAGAAACTAATACTGGAAATTTTGTTACCACTTGCCCGAAAAGGACTACGTACCAGTGGTGTAGATTCAGAGGACATTGATAAATACCTGGCCATAATCGAAGAGCGCACACACTCCGGAAAAACCGGAAGCCGATGGATGGTTAATGGATTCAGAACATTGAAAAAAGAAATGGGCCGGGATGAGGCCATGGTGGCCCTGACCGCTACGATGCACAACAGAAGACTAACCGGCAATCCGGTGCATACATGGGCCGGTGTATCCCCTGCCGATTTACACCTGGCAAATATTCAATATGACATCGTAGGTAATATCATGACAACAGACCTCATTACCGCACAATCATCTGACCCGCTTGAATTGGTGCTAACGATAATGAACTGGCGAAATATCCGTCATATGCCCGTAGAAGATGAACAAGGTGTTGTAACCGGTATACTCACAAAAAGAAGAATAGAAAACTACCTGTCTGCACCGGGCAGTAACCAGGAAGCCACTGCACAGAACATTATGATTACTGACCCCATTTGTATTGATGCCTCCTGCAGTATTTTATATGCAATGGACATTATGATTCAGAAAAAGATCAGTTGCTTGCCCGTTATACATAACCAGCAACTGGTTGGGCTTATTACAGACTACGACATGACCAAGGTGCAGGAAAAATTGAAATCACCAATTCCTCGCGAAGACTGAGTTTGTTTCCTTTCAATGATTTATCTTTCAGGCTAAACCTGGCCAGATGAAACTTAAGTACCCTATCAATCTGCACAAAGTTGTTACGGCCTTCTTTGTTATCGGCTTAATGTACTTCTATGAAAACTTCAGTACAGGCGCCTGGTTATACTTAGCACTTCACGGCAGTTATGGATTTCTTTGGCTGCTGAAAAGTCAACTGTTTCCGGATAAGCAATGGGAACAAACCGCATCTGTTCCCTATGGCATTTTTGTGTTTCTTGTTTTAGGGCTTTATTGGATTGCTCCGTTTGTTTTGATCACTTCTGATTACGTACCGAACGGTCCGGTAATGGCTGTATCCGTTGCACTGAATATTGTCGGCACCATGCTGCACTTTAGTAGCGATGCGCAAAAATATTTTACATTGAAATACAAACCCGGTTTAATAACAGAGGGTTTTTTCAGTAAATGCCGGAACACAAACTATGTTGGAGAGTTGATGATCTACACCGGTTTTGCTATTCTCTCGGGAAGCTGGATGGGTTTTATCGGCATTACAGCTTTTTTTATCGGTGCGTTTATACCAAACATGTTAAAGAAAGATAAATCCCTGGCCCGGTATCCGGAATTTGCTGCCTATAAAAAACGTTCCGGACTGCTCTATCCTCAATTTTGGTAATCCAACATGCTTAAATCCTTTATTAATTAACTATGCGTCTGCTATTTTACCTGATTACACTATCTGTCATCCTATCATCCTGTAGCAAGAAAATACATTCTTATCCGCCTTATGATTCTGGTAAAATACCTGCGGCACCTGATTACATATCGCTTGATTGTTGGGCAGCGCATCCCGAAAAGGAAGATGAAGCCGACCGGCTACCCGGTAAAAATTATTTCAGTAAAGCTGATCCCCTTCCGGATGTCGATGTGTTTTTTGTTCATCCAACCATCTATACCAAAGAGCATAACCCCAACTGGCCCTGGCAAGGTGACGTGTTTAATGTTGAATTGAATGAAAAAGTGGATAACTCCACCATTCGCTATCAGGCCAGTGTTTTTAACGGAAGTACACACGTATATGCACCGCGCTACCGTCAGGCTCACCTTGAAGTTTTCACGATCGATAACACAGCACTTAAGGATCAGGCTTTACAACTGGCCTATGAAGATGTGAAGCAGGCATTTGAATTTTATATCAAACAATATAACCATGGCCGACCTTTTATTTTAGCCTCGCATAGCCAGGGCACCGTACATGCCGCAAGGCTTGTTAAAGATTATATCGAAAATAAGCCCCTGGCCAACCAATTGGTTGCTGCTTACCTGGTGGGAATTGCCTTAAAGACTGATTTATTTGAAGCGCTTAAACCCTGCAGCTCCGCTACTGAAACAGGCTGTTGGATTTCGTGGAATACGTATGAACGCAACTACTATCCGCCAAAGCATCAGGAAATATTTGCCCCGGCACTCAGTACAAATCCATTAACCTGGTCATTGGATACGGTATACGGACCCTCAAACCTTAACACGGGTTCCATCCTTCGGAATTTTGATAAAGTCTACACCAATCTTTGTGACGCTCAAAACCACCAGGGATTATTATGGATTACCAAACCTAAATTTTTCGGCAGTGCATTTTACCGCTCCAAGCGTTATCATATTGCCGATTACAATTTGTTTTACGGAAACATCCGGCAAAATGTAAGCGATAGAATCGCAGCCTTCAAAAGTAAGGGTAATGATTGAACACTCCGGCCCCATCATAACGCCTGTCATTTCTTGGTTTTCGGCCGTACTAAATTCATCTCGTTAACGAGATGCCCGGCACCGGCATACTTATCCACAATAAATAAGATGTATCGGATATCCACCATGATGTTGCGGCAAATGGAAGGGTCATAATTAATGTCGCTCATGGTTCCCTCCCACACCCGATCGAAATTTAATCCCACCAGGTTTCCCCAGGCATCTAATGCCGGACTACCCGAGTTACCACCAGAGGTGTGATTGGCGGCAATAAAGTTTACCGGAAGTTTTCCGTAAACGCCATACTGCCCGTAGTCCTTCTTCTTGTACAGATCAATTAGCTTAGCCGGTAAATCAAATTCGTAATCACCGGGTTTATATTTTTCCATAACACCATCCAGGTATGAATAATAATCAAACCGGATACCATCACGGGGTACATACCCATCCACTTTTCCATACGTTAAGCGAAGTGTGCTGTTCGCGTCTGGATAGAAGCGCTTTTCTTTAAATACTTCCATTTGCGCGGCCATGTATGTACGCTGTAGCGCATTGATCCTGTCCTGAATAGGATTTAAATTTTGCTGTACCTGGTTTTGAAATACGTTCTGCATGTCAAGAAATAACAGCACGATCGAATTATTCCGAATACTCTCCACAACTTCTTTCGCTGGTTTATCCAGTAAGTTTACTGTATGTTGCTTGTCATCAATATCCGTTTCGGCAAATAAAGCTTTGGAGAGTTTTTCAAAATCACCCTGATGTGCTTTTAACTTTTCGTTTAGCAACTTCGACCTGAACTTTTCATCCTGATCATTTACATATAGCGTTAATAATACTGCTGTCATTTTCTGATCGACCACCGGGCTGTAATCACCATAGAATGATGCCAACCTGCTTTTAATTTGAGGTAACCGGGTGTTATATCCACCCTGTCCATCATTATCGAATGCCGCCACCAACATGTTAAGCTGGGCAGCAATGGTAAACAACTCTATACGGCTTATGATTTCAGTGTAATAGTCGCGGGCCAGACCGTAGGACTTTAATTCATCATAGGCTTTGTTAAGATCACTTAATACAGTTCCATACTTGCTCTTTAATTCAGGATTGGCATTCACCCTGTTTTGAAATTCAGTTTCCAGTTTTTTCTTTCGTCCTACCCCATCAACCCTGGTTAGTCCCAGCAGTTCACCCTGCCATTTTTTCCATGCGTTGGAAACCGAAGCCCACTTGGCCGCGTATTGAATTTTAATTTGGTCATCGGTACGCATATAAGCATCCATCACCGATAATACCTGGTCTCGGATTTTAATTTTTGCCGGGTTGTTTACTTCGATCAGTTGCTCAACGGCCACAGCCGGCAGGTACTGATTGGTGCGGCCAGGAAAACCGAATACCATGGTGAAATCATCCTGAGAAACACCATCCAGTGAAATGGATAACGAGCGCTTTGGTTTATACGGAACATTATCGGGCGAATAGGCAGCCGGTTTATTGTTCTTATCGGCATAAATGCGAAACATTGAAAAATCACCGGTATGCCGCGGCCACATCCAGTTATCCGTATCTTTACCAAAATTTCCGATAGAGGAAGGCGGAGCACCAACCAACCGAACATCACGATACGTCTCGGTAACAAACAAATAATATTGATTTCCTTCGAAGAAGGGTCTTACTAAAATATCCTGATAGGCTTCGCGCTTTGCAGCATTACGTAACGTGTTAATATTTTTATCAATCTGCGATTGACGCTCGCTTTCCGTCATACCTCCGGTTACACCATTCAGTACGGCTGAAGTAACATCATCAATACGTATAATAAAGGTTACAAATAAATTAGGATTGGGCAGTTCATCTTTCGTTGACATGGCCCAGAAACCATTGTCGATATAGTTGTTCTGTAGCGTAGTATGACTTTGAATAGCACCAAAACCGCAATGGTGATTGGTTAGCAATAATCCTTGTGATGATATCACCTCGCCTGTGCAAAACCCACCAAAGCTAACAATGGCATCTTTTAAGCTGCTCTTGTTGATGCTGTAAATATCTTCTGCTGTAATCTTCATGCCCATACCCCGCATCTCCTTCTCATTGAGTTTGGCGAGCAACAAAGGCAACCACATGCCCTCATCGGCCAGGGCGAGGGTTCGGATAAACAAAAGACCAAAAAGAACAAACACTTTAATCGATTTCATGGTTATAGATGTTTACAATGGTGTGTACAAACAAAATCAGGAATCAAGTTACTATTTCTTGTACATTTCAAAAGTATTTGAAGCTATCTCAAAAATATTCTCGATGTCAGGTTGAGCCTGTTGAACCGGCTTTACAGACCCGTAATTTAGCCTTCGACAAGCTCAGGCTGACAGGAGGAAATGAATTTTGAGATAACCTCTTGAAAAATTTACTCAAATCACCATGAAAACTGCATTAATCACCGGTGGAAGTAAAGGTATTGGATTAGGCATTGCTGAAATATTAGTAAAGAATGGCTGGCATGTCGGCATTACCGGGCGAAATCCAAAATCGATAGACGAAGCAATGGCTAAACTTAACGCCATCAATAAAGATCATGCCCTCGGTTTGATTGCCGATGTACGCAAGCTGGATGATCAACAAACTGCTGTGAAAAAAGTATTGGATACCTGGGGGCAACTAGATGTACTGGTGGCTAATGCCGGCATTGGGCACTTTGGTTCCATTGAAGAAATGAGTGCTGAGCAATGGCATGAAACCATTGACACCAACCTGACCGGAGTGTTTTACAGCATTAAAGCAAGTTTACCTGCTTTGAAAAAATCGAAAGGATACATTATCACCATAGCCAGTCTGGCCGGTACCAATTTTTTTGCCGGTGGCAGCGCTTATAATGCGAGTAAATTTGGTCTGGTAGGTTTTACGCAAGCCGTTATGATGGATGTTCGCGCGCACGGTATTAAAGTCAGTACCATAATGCCTGGTTCTGTGGCTACTTACTTCAACGATCACGTTCCTTCACCATCAGATGCCTGGAAAATACAACCTGAAGACATCGGTAAATTAGTGCTCGATTTACTCACGATGAATCCCCGCACGTTACCCAGTAAAATTGAAGTGCGCCCGAGCATGCCTCCCGGCAAGTGATGAAGTGTGTAACGTTTGTTACACATAGCAAGCACACTATGGCTACTTAAGTTACAGAGGCTCAATATTGTATGATTTAAATCACGCAGTATCCTGAGTGGCGTCATTTCCCATCCTACTGGTTCAGGTTACTTTTAGGTAACCAATCAACAAGAACCATGAAAAAGATTTTGATACTGGGGGCCGGCACGGCAGGAACCATGATGGCCAACAAACTTTATCGCAACCTGAACAAAGCTGTTTGGGAAATAACCATAGTCGATAAAGATGAGAATCACTATTATCAACCCGGCTTTCTATTCATCCCCTTTGGCATTTATCAACCAAAAGATGTTATTAAACCTAAAAAGGAATTCCTTCCCAAAGGTGTAAACTTCCTGATCAACGAAGTTGAAAAAATAAACGTGGAAAGTAATGAGGTATTCCTACAGGATGGAACAACTCTCTTCTATGATGTACTGATTGTTGCCACCGGAACAACTCCGGTACCGGAAGAAACAGAAGGACTAAAAGATAAGTTATGGTATAAGGATATATTCGAGTTTTACACCTTTGAAGGAAGCACCAACCTGGCGAAAAAACTCGAAAACTGGGAAGGTGGAAACCTGGTAATCAACCTGGCTGAAACCATTATTAAATGCCCGGTGGCACCGCTTGAATTTACGTTTTTGGCCGATGCCTACTTCACCGAAAAAGGCATCCGGGATAAAGTGAACATCACGTACGTAACACCTCTTTCCGGTGCGTTTACCAAACCAAAAACCACGGCCTTGCTCAGCAAGCTCATGGAAGAAAAGAACATTACCGTTGTTCCTGACTTCTATTTACAACGCGTAGATAACGACCGCAAAGTACTTGTGTCCTATGATGAACAGGAAGTTCCGTTTGATTTACTCATTTCTATTCCGGTAAACAAAGGCGATAAAGCTATTCAAAACAGTAACATGGGCGATGAGGATGGTTTGAATTTTATACCTACCGACAAGCACACCTTACAGCATAAAAAGCACGAAAATATTTTTGTTATCGGTGATGCTACCAACCTGCCAACATCAAAGGCCGGATCAGTAGCGCACTTTGAAGCTGAAATTTTAACGGAGAACATTTTAAGTTATATCAACGGGCAACCACTGGAAGCCAAGTTTGACGGTCATGCGAATTGCTTTATAGAAACCGGGTATGGCAAAGGAACGCTGATCGATTTTAACTACACTACAGAACCTTTGCCCGGAAAATTTCCCTTTGCCGGTATTGGCCCTATGAGCCTATTAAAAGTTAATCGTGCCAACCATTACGGAAAACTGGCCTTCCGGTGGGTATACTGGCATATGTTGCTTACGGGCAAAAAACTTCCGGTAAGCACAACCATGTCGATGGCCGGAAAAATTGTAGAAGCATAAAAGAAACCTTAAAAATCAATTATATGGAAACCTTAACACTTGCAGGAACTTCAGTTGATGTGAATGCCGAAGGGTATCTCACCAACATGGATCAATGGACACCCGAACTGGCCCGTGAAATGGCGGCCCAGGTAAACATCGAATTAACCGATAAACACTTTGAAGTAATACACTGGCTACGCGAAAAACAACGCGAAGGCGTTCAACTCAGCATCCGGAAAATTGGTAACTCAGGATTGGTGGACATCAAACAGTTTTACGCATTATTTCCAGGCGGGCCGTTGAAAATATCCAGCAAACTTGCCGGCATACCCAAACCCGCCAGCTGTATTTAAAAGAATTTAAAACCTCTAACCATTAAAAGTATGACAGACGTAATGGAAAAACCGGTAACGAAACAAGCTGAAGTTCCGGTAAATAAGGATAAAGGAAAACTAAAAAAAGTATTAGTTATTTGTTCTAAAGGAAGACTTGAAGATGTATATGCTGCACTGGTCATGGCCAATGGCGCGTTGATGGAAGGCATAGAAGCCAAAATGTTCTTCACCTTCTTTGGTTTGGATGCCATCACCAAAAAGAAAGCCGACCATTTACATACGGCAACCGTAGGCAATCCGAACTTTATGCCCGAAATGCCAACCATCCTTGCAGGCTTGCCTGGCTTCGAGGCCTTTGCATCCTACATGATGAAAAAAGAAATGGATAAACTGGACATGCCTCATGTTACCGAGTTTATTCAAATGATTGATGCCGGTGGTGGAGAAATTTATGCCTGCAAACTGGCAGCCGATATGTTCCATCTGAAAAAAGAAGATTTTTTGGATGAAGTAAAAGGAATCATAACCGTGGGTGATTTGTACGCCCTGGCCGAAGGCGAGGGAACACAGATCATCTTCATATGATTGGTTCTGTTGAGGTTGGCCGCCCTGCGTAATCGGGGCGGCTTTTTTTTGACCTCATTGGATATGCCCCATAGAATTTCCTGAATAGAATTATATTGCTTCCATGGAACGAAAACTGGTTCTACAGGAAAATGATTTAACCATCTGGAAATACCACGGCATTCCTGAAGCAGGCATTGCGTTTTTTAACAACACCAACTGGGGAAGCGCAGGCACAGTATACGAACGCAAAAATTCAAATGAACTAATACAGTTATTAAAAGACCCGTACCTCTATGCTATTGAGCAAAATAATGTCATTGTAGGGACTGCCGTGTTCTGTCACACGCAACCGTTGGTAGCAACTCAACCCTACAACTGTTACATCATCCGGTACTTCGCTGCCGGTGCAGCCATTCAGGGTAAAAAAATAATCAAGCATTTTGCCGGAAAAGTAATGGAGGCTGTGCGGGAAGGTGAGACAGAAAAAACAATATACGTAGGCTGTGTGGAGAAGGGAAACATCCGTTCGTATAAGGTGGTTGAAAATGCCAGCTATGAAAAATTAGGACTATTACAGGTACAAGCGTTTAGTCGCTTTTTTCCTAAAGCCCAGGCAAACATGGAGCAGATTAGTGAGAAGGAAAAGCAGCATGAAGTATTGACGCTACTCAAGCAACACTATAAAGATCACGCTCTCGTTCATACAGATTACCTCTTTCTGAAAAATAATTATTTTGTTATCCGTGAAAACGGTGAAATAGTTGCTGGTTGTCAGTATCATCGGGTGCATTGGGCGATCAATCAAATGCCGGGAATCATGGGCAAGATTATTATGAATATTCTTCCGCGGTTACCCCTGATCAACAAACTGTTCAATCCAAAGCGATTTGAATTTCTGGCCTTCGAAGGATTGTACGTTAAGCCGGGTTATGAAAAAACATTACTTCGATTATTTGAAGGATTACTTCATCGCGAAAAATTAAACTCCTCCCTTTTCTGGATGGCCGAAAACTGTCCGTATAGAAAATCACTTGTTGCCTATGGTAAACTGGGATTGTTAAATTCATTTGTGAAAGATTCCGGAGTTTACATCATGACATCCTACAAGCATTTGGATGAACAGGAAATCGTTACCTTACGATCAAAACCATTATACGCCTCTGCCTTTGACTATATCTAAATCAACATCATATGAATAAAATATTTACAGAACATGCCCCTGCAGCCATTGGTCCTTATAGCCACGCCATACAATCCGGCAATCTTATATTTTGCTCCGGACAAACACCGCTTAATCCTAAAACTATGTTGATTGAAGGTAGTACCGTTTCGGAACAAACCACATTGGTGCTAACCAACCTGGAAACGGTTTTAAAAGCCGCAGGATGCGACCGCTCACACGTTATCAAAACATCGGTATTCCTAAAAAACTTTGCCGATTTTGAAAAGATGAATAAAGCCTATGAAGCCTTCTTTGGTGCTCATAAACCGGCACGTACTACCGTAGAAGTTAGCCGTCTGCCTAAGGACGCGTTGGTGGAGATTGAATGTGTGGCCGAGAGAAGCTAAACTGTTTTTCCTGCTTTTTCCAATAAGGCCTTCGTTGCCCTTATGCCATCAGGTTCCGAGAGTTTACTCCCCTCATATTCAATACCGATGTAGCCCGTATAGCCGCTGGCCTTAACAAGGCGTAACATTTTATCATAGTCAGTCTCCACGCAATTCCCTGCTTCATCAAAATCATAACTTTTCGCACTCACGCCTTTGGCAAAAGGCATCATTTCTTCAACACCTTTGTAACGATCATACCACTCCAGGCACTCACCTCCCCATTCACTTCCATCGGCACGCTTCAAACAGAAATTACCAAAATCCGGTAACGTACCACAGTTGGGCATGCCTGTACCGGCAATTACGGTAGTGAGCCATTGTCCGTTGGATGAATAGCTTCCATGATTCTCTACAATCACATTGATATCAAAATCAATCGCAAATTCAGAAAGTAAGCGCAAGCCATCGGTAGCGGCTGCCGCTACTTCTGCCTCACTTCCCTGACCAAATGCATTCACACGAATAGAATGACAACCGAGAAATTGAGCAGCCTCAACCCACTTTTTATGGTTCTCCACCGCTTCCTTTCGTTTGGTTTCGTCAAGATCACCCAGATAGCCTTCACCATCGCACATGATAAGCAAACTGGTTACACCATGATCATCACACCGTTGTTTTAACTCCGCCAGATAAGACTGGTCCTTCACCTTGTCTTTAAAAAACTGGTTCACATATTCCACCGCTGAAATACCGTAGTCTTTTTTCGCCACAACAGGAAAATCAAGGTTAGTCAGCTCATTCGCAAACAGTGCTTTATGCAGCGACCATTCGGCCAGGGATATTTTAAAAAACATGTCGGTTGAATTTTCTTTTGATTTTGGTGAACAGGATGTGGCTAAAGCTGGAACCATGGTAATGCCCAACGTGGCTAAGCCCAAATGACGAATAAACAGCCTGCGGTTAGTTTCGTTTTTCATAACTCAAATCAGTTAAAATAACATTCATATCGGTTGTAGGATTACTTTAGTGGTGAAAACGGAAGCGCTTTAAAATATTTTGATTCTATACGCTCTACAATAGGTCCACTAACCTCGGATGCATCACGTACCCTTTTCCAATCCGGATCATCACGAAATTTATCAAAGGAATTCTTTGCCTCTTCAACACTTTTATGGGCCAGCAGATATACCAGTTTGGGTTGAGCATTATCAGGTTCAACGGTATACCAATACACAACGTTGGTCATACCATGGCGTTCAAATAATGCACGGGTATGATCGCGAAACCGGGCATTGATTGCATCCACTCGTCCGGGATACATGAAATATGTTCTCATCTCAACGATGCGCGCTTCTGTGCTAAGGTTAGCAATACCCGAACTTAACTCGGGTGCCAACGTCATAAAGGTTTGCTCGATCTTAGCCAACAGCGGTCCGTTAGCTTCCGATTGTTTAAACACAGCTTTCCATTCCGGATCGTTGGCAAAGGCATTCCAAAGCCGATCCCGCGATTCGCGGTTAGGATATGCCAGGATGAAGGTTAGTGTATTATCACTTTCCTCTACCGGCAGGAAATAAGCTATGCTTTCAATACCGTGTTTCGCAAACAACTTTACCGTATGATCCTGAAAGCGCTTTATTAAATCAGGACGTTTTCCTTCATGGCAATGATAGGTGCGCATTTCAAAATATCGGGAATCAGCTTTTTGGGCTAACACCGGATAAGCAATTACTCCGATAAATACTATTATAAGTAGATTTTTCATGACACCTTTAAAAAAATGAGCAGTACTTTTAGTTTTCAAATCCCATCTAAATATACAGAATTGAAGTAATAAACAGGTATCAGGAAATTCAATCAATGGAAAGAATAGAGAATGTTTTACCCTGAAAAGAGACTTCCTCTCCTGCACCTTTACCCATCAGCGCTTTGGCTATCGGTGCATCTGCCGACAGGCAGAAATATTTTTCATTTTCAACTTCGATAAGCCCAAGGCTTACACTAATAAAATATTTCCCTTGCGTTGTTGTTATCAATACTCCAGGCACTATTTTATCGGTACTACCAACATCTTTTAAACCTACTAATTTGCTTCGCAAAACTTCCGCCTCTGCCAATTGACTGGTTAAACGTTCAATTTCAAGCTGAGCCATAGCCCGGCCGGTTTCATACTTATCGCCTGCACTGCTTTTGGTTTCCTGATTGGCCGAAGCCTGAACAAGTTTTAGTTCATCAGTAATCTGCCGTGTACGGTTATCAACCCGTTGCAAGCAGCTTTCTATCACCTTTTGTCTTACCCGCATTTTAAGTACACCCTTAATCCTTTTTGAACAAGTTAAGATATTGCATATCTTGTTCAAACCTAAACCAATACCGTATGCACAAAACCATTACTAACCGGCACACCATCAGGTTGTGCCATGCCTTCGTTTTATTGCTGATACTATCAGCCTTTCAAACATCTGGAAATTCGCTGGATGTGTTTCAGAATACTAAAACCATTACCGGCAGCATTATCGATTCAGAATCGGGTGATGCCATTGCAGGTGCAACCGTACTAATACGCGGCACCCGTCAAGGCACCAGCTCAGATGCTTCCGGCAGATTCAGTCTTCAGGCTTCAGTTGGCGATGTGCTGGAGGTAAGCTTTGTTGGTTACACTACCCAATCCGTAGAAGTAACTTCACTCAATACTTACACGATAGCACTCAGTCCGCTTTCGCAGCAATTATCAGAAGTCGTTATTGTGGGTAGCCGCAACCAGAACAGAACGGTTATAGAATCTCCTGTTCCGATTGATGTGATTGACGCAGCAAGCCTCGCGAATACCATGGGTAAGGTGGAGATTAATCAGATACTGCAGTACGCTGCACCGTCTTTCAATGCTACTAAACAATCGGGCTCTGATGGTGCTGATCATATCGATCCGGCATCGCTGCGAGGACTTGGCCCGGATCAGACGCTGGTACTCGTTAACGGAAAACGCAGGCATCAATCTTCACTTGTAAATATTTTTGGAACCCGTGGCCGCGGAAACTCCGGCACCGATTTAAATGCTATTCCGGCATCTGCCATCAAACGCATTGAAATCCTTCGTGACGGTGCCTCAGCACAATACGGATCAGATGCTATTGCAGGTGTAATCAATATCGTGTTAAAAAATAACCATGACGAAGTTTCCGGAGGACTTACCTATGGTGCATACAGCACGGCCATTGGGGCAGGCTGGGAAGACGAAACGGGTGAAACGCTTTGGAACGTAGAAGGTAAAAACAGGCTGGATGGTAAAGACCGTAAGTTTGATGGTAATACATTAAGATTTGATTTGAACTATGGCGTAGCCCTAGGCGAAAAAGGCGGGTATGCCAATTTCACTACGGAATACATGACGCGTGAGCGTACACTTCGGCCTGGTTTTTCATGGCGTAAAGGATATGGAACTGCCGCTGTTGATGGATTTAATTTCATGATCAACTCGGCTATACCAATCAGCACCACCACAGAATTCTATTTCTCAGGGGGCTCAAACTTGAGAAAAACCGATGCCTATGCCTTTTCACGCGAAAGTTTTGCCGATGGCGATAATCGTTCGGTACCAAGCCTTTACCCCAATGGATTTACACCTCACATAACGTCCGACATTCGGGATGTTTCTGCTTCCGCAGGCATACGACATACTATGGATAATGGTTGGAAGACAGATTTCAGCAATACATTCGGAAGCAATAATTTCCACTACTACATAAAAGGCACCAACAATGCCTCGTTGGGTGCGGCTTCGCCAACTGATTTTGATGCTGGCGGACATAGTTTATCCATGAATGTTACCAACCTGGACTTAAGCAAATATTATAAGGACGTTGCAGCAGGTTTTAACCTGGCATTTGGTATGGAATTCCGGGCTGAGCGCTTCACAATTTTTTCGGGTGAAGAAGGTTCGTATGCCTTGTATGACCAGAATGGCGTAGCCATTACAAATCCAGCCATACAAGTCCCCGCCCAGGATACCAATGGTGATGATTTGCCTGGGGGGTCACAAGGCTTTCCCGGATACAGTCCTGCTAATGTAGTGGACAGAGGACGTACAAATTTTGGCCTCTATGCGGATGCAGAATTAAATATAACTGACGACATTCTGCTTAGTGGTGCACTCCGTTTTGAAAACTACAGTGATTTTGGTCAAACACTTAACTTTAAGTTTGCCTCGCGTTATAACTTAGGAGAAAACTTTTCTATTCGCGCATCTGTTTCCAGCGGCTTCCGTGCCCCTTCACTGGCTCAAATTCACTATAATCTGATTTTCAATAATATTGTTGCTGGCGCTTCTGTGCCTTCTCTTCTTTCAGCCAATACAAGCACCGTAACAAAAGCATTTGGCATTGGTCCACTGCAAGAAGAAACTGCATTTAACAATAGTGTAGGCTTTACATTCAAAACAGGCGGCTTCACAACCACGGTTGATGCGTATTCCATTACAGTAGATAACAGAATTATACTGACGGATAACTTTGATGCTTCCGGACTGGGGCTGGGTGTTGATGCGGCACAGTTTTTTGCGAATGGTGTGAATACAAAAACAACGGGTGTCGATATTGTGCTGACATACCAACGGCAGCTTTCTCAGAAGAGTAAGTTAACGGCAGGGCTTTCCGGTAATTTCAACTCCCTGGACATTAAAAAAATCAACAACGGAACCCTAAACCCCTTTACCTTTTTCGGCCCCTTTTCGCAAGCCTACTTAAAGGCAGCAGCACCCGATTATAAATTTGGTGCACAAGTTGGTTATACGGCCGGAAAATTATCAGCTAATCTTTTCCTCACTCACTTCAGCCAGGTAATACTTCAGGATTTTCAATGGGTTGACACACCGGCTACCAACCAAGCCGAAGCAGATGCTTTACTTGCCGTGGCAACCGATACCTATGATGCCGCTACAACGGTTGATGTAAGTGTTTCTTATCAGATTACACCAAAATTGAATTTTACCATTGGAGCAAATAATCTTCTGAATAAATACCCCACTCCGCAGTTCGATGCCTGGACCGATCAGGGAGGATTGATGGATTCCGTACAAATGGGTTCTGATGGCGCATACTATTTTGTCAGAGTCGGATTTAGATTTTAAACTTTTTAATCAGTAACAAAATGCCGTTCGGTTTATTACAAAAACCGGACGGCATTTCACGTTTTAGTATGCGAAAAGAATTAGCCAGACAGGAAGGTGAGCGAAAGAAGTTCAGGGCGGTGTTCAGCCGGCTGGGTAAAAAAACGAATTTCAAAGGCTATAGTGAGGAAACCATATTATTGAGTAATGTTGTTGATGCGGATACGAATAAACCCGTTACGGATCATGTGTGGTTTAGCTATTCCAAAGCTTTTGAAAAAATTAATCTCACAAAGGGATGTATGCTGGAATTTGATGCACGGGTAAAGGCATACAAAAAAGGTTATGTAAACACCCGTTATCGCATGAATAACCGATCGTTGGATTTTAAACTTAGTCACCCTACAAAAATCAGAAAAATTGAAGTGTGATTTCCATTACTGATTCAGGCTCGATTTCTCCGGATGACGGGCCGTAAACTTTCGATAGAAATTCTGAATTTCTGAAAGATCGCGTTGATAGTTGCCCGTGGGGTAAAACAAATCGCCAAAGCCGGCAACCTTTTTTCCATAATCGAGATACCCCAGGGCAATGGGCACCCCGGCCCCGACAGCCGTATGGTAAAAGCCTGATTTCCATTCTTTCACATAACTGCGCGTACCTTCCACAGCAATCATCAGTATCAACTCATCATGCTTTCGAAAAATACTAATCAGCGCATCCACCAGGTTATTGTGCTTTGAGCGATCTACGGGCATGCCTCCGGTGGCACGCATGAGCATACCCAACGGAAACTTAAAAAGACTGTCTTTAGCCAGAAAGCGAACCTTTACCCCACTGGCGTAGAGGGTAGCCAGCGCAATCGGGTAATCCCAGTTGCTGGTATGCGGGGCAGCCACCAAAACACATTTTTTAACTGCAGGATCAAGCGTACTGCCTGTTCTCCAACCCATCAATTTTAAATAAAGTCTGCAAAGCCATTTCATAACCCGAATTAAGCTACAAGGTGTAACATTTTAACGTTTTACAGAAATAGATAAAGTTTGCCGATGATCCGCAAACATTACTTAAATGTCATGCCGGACTATGAGCCGGCATCTCATCGATGGTTTGGGATCGCGGGTCAAATATCTGCCTTTGCCGAAGCGGCTACGTGCAGGCAGGCCCGCGATGACTATAAATCAAGTTATAGGTATGTTTACGGACCATCATTTAAAGTTTTAATTACCAGAAAGTATTACCTGATTTAAATCATAAACGGCTCTGTATTTAAGATGTACTTTTATGACATATTTAATCAAAGAAGCATCATGTCAGAAAAGAAAGAAACTGTTAAGGATAGTTTACCTGCGCAAGTCACTACGCTTGAAGAACTTATTTCCTACCAACCGGATGCTGTTGTTAGTAAAACTATTATTAAGAAGTCAACTGGTACAGTAACCTTATTTGCGTTTGATAAAGGACAAGGCTTAAGCGAACACACAGCACCCTTTGAAGCGCTGGTTTACCTGGTAGATGGTGAGGCAGAAATTTCTATAGCGGGTAAACCTAATTTAGTAAGGAAAGGCGAAATGATAATTTTACCGGCTAATATTCCGCATGCACTTCATGCTTTGCTGCCTTTTAAAATGCTGCTGACGATGGTTAAATCCTGATAGAATACCAGACTGAAGAGCAGTTTACTCAAAGTCCATATCATCCGTGTATTGCATGCGAATGCGCATATACTCCTTTTCCAACCGATCCCATAAACCATCCTCCCATGTATAGCCACTGATTTTTATGGCTTCCTTACTGGCCGCCTTACCGGTTACCGGTGGCGTCATACAACTTACATTCATACCCGCCTGCTGCATGCCATAGGTTTTGTTGGTAAAGGCATTTTCATTGGATACCTGCCCGCAGACTTCAAAAGTTCGTTTGGCATCATCGCGAATAACCAGCCAGTATTTAGAAAACATAGTATTAAGTAAGCTTTATAAAATTAACAATCACAAGCTACAACAACACAATCACATAAATACACTACCTTAAGGCAGGAAATAGCAAAATTATTAATCATGAAAAAACTCAGCAAAGAAGATGTTCGCCAGGAGGTTTTTGACCTTTATGACGATTACGCGCACAACCGCATCGACAGAAGGCAATTTTTGGACAAGCTCTCAACCTATGCGGTTGGAGGCATAACCGTAGCCGCCCTTTCGAGTTTTTTAATGCCCGATTATGTGAATAAAATACAAGTGCAGGCTAACGACCCGCGCCTGATCAGCGAATACATCACCTATGATTCACCAAAAGGAGGTGGAAAAATTAAGGGATTGCTTTCGCGACCCAAAGAGGCTAAAGACAAACTGCCCGGCATTGTGGTGGTCCATGAAAACCGGGGCCTCAACCCGCATACTGAAGATGTAGCGAGGCGTTTCGCGCTGGAAGGTTTTATATCGCTGGCACCCGATGCCCTAAGCCCTTTAGGTGGCTACCCGGGCTCTGACGATGAAGGTCGCTCCATGCAAGCCAAACGCGACCGCAATGAAATACTGGAAGATTTTATAGCAGCCTTTGATGCGCTGGCAAAAAATGAACACTGTACCGGTAAAGTGGGTGTGGTGGGATTTTGTTTTGGCGGATGGGTCTCTAACATGATGGCTGCCCGCGTTCCCGGACTTTTGGCTGCGGTCCCCTACTATGGCGGCCAGGCCCCGATTGATTTGGTACCAAACATCAAAGCCCCCCTACAACTGCACTATGCCGGTTTAGACACGCGCGTAAACGAAGGCTGGCCGGCTTATGAGGCCGCATTGAAAGAACATAACAAATCATATGAAGTTCATTTCTATCCCGATGTGAATCACGGATTCCTAAACGACACTACGCCACGCTTCGATAAAGCCGCCACCGACCTGGCCTGGAGCAGGACAATAGCATTTTTTAAGAAGCATCTTGGGTAAAGAAATTCCGCTTCAGTTAAATGGTAATCTAATGATCTCAATGCGATCCTCGAATCTCAGCATCTTTTGCGAGTAAAGCTGAGGGGGTGGAAATGGAGAACTAAATCGCAGCTTTTTGTAACGCTGAAGGAATAAAAAGAGCACTCATCAATAACTGATAAGTGCTTTTTGAAGAGCCCCCTGCCGGAATCGAACCAGCGACCTACTGATTACAAGTTATTTCCGATATTCTTTCGATAACTACCAATTCCTTCATATCTTTACAAAAACAAGGTTTTTAGTCTATTTAGTCATACTATTAAATACCGTTGTTTTTAGGCTATTTCATGGTTTTGTGTCAAAGTTGTGTCAAAGTAAATTTTAGTAAAAACTAAACGGCCTCAATAGAGCCCCTATAAGCGATGAAAAAAGTAAAGTCAAAGGTTGCTACCCCTGAGCCTATTTTGTGGCAATGGAGCGAAAACAATGAAGGAAAACACCCGGTTAAAATGCGAATTACTTTCGACCGGAAACGGAATTACTATCCTATCCAAGTTGAGGGTAAAAATCTGTTCTTATCGGAAAGCGAATGGGAAGAGCTGCAAGACCTTAAGCAGAAAGTCAGAGGCGACAAAAAGAAAACCCGTGAAGCTATTGCAGAGGCTTTAACTCTTGCGTTGTCTGCAATCGAAAAGGCTACTTCAAATAACCGCCCTTTTACCTTTGAACGTTTTGAAATGGAGTTTCTTACTCAGGAAACTAAAAAGGGTTTCTTAGCCCTATTCAGAAAGCACTTGAAAGACGTTCAAAATGAAGGCCGGATAGGTACATACAAAGCCTATAAAAACGCTTATAGTGCTTTCAACAAATTCAGAGGGGCTAAGTATGACAAAAAGGGAAACGAAATTAATCCGGGCAAGGAATTAAGCCCGACCGACCTCACTCCCTCCATGCTGAAAGACTTTGAAGCCTACATGAAGAAACAAGGAGCCGGAAAGACCACAATCGGAATTTATATGCGCTCTTTGAAAGTTGTTTTCAATGTCGCTGCAAGTGATAACCCTTCACTAAACGAATTTTATCCCTTTGCAATAAAGCAAACCGATAAAGCCCGGTATAAAATCAAAACGGGCTCAGGAAAGAAAGGCGATGCACTCACACCCGAACAACTTGAAAAACTTGCAGCGATTGAAGTTGAACCCGGAACACCTGAGCATGAATCCAAACTTCTTTGGTTGTTCTCATTCTATTGTCAAGGCATGAACTTCAAAGACATTGCCGGGCTGAAATACAGAAACATTGATTTGCAAAATCAGGTCATTACATACGTCCGGGCAAAGACTCAGGACACAGAAGCAGAGGAAAAACCGATGCAGGTTCCAATTAATGAAGCGATTAAAAACATCATTACGGCAATCGGGAACCCGGATAAGAAACCGGATTCATTTGTTTTCGATATTATCCCAATGGGTTTGACTTCAACCGTTATGAGGCGAACCAATGCACCTAAAACGAATCAGGAAAGACTTGACGAAATAGTAAGGCAGAAAATCAAAATGGTAAACAAGCGATTGAAGCAGCTTTGCGAATCAAATGAACTTCCGGCAATTACTACCTATTGGGCAAGGCATACTTATGCAAGTTTATTGAAGCAAGCGGGTGAATCCGTTGAACTAATCCGGGAGCTTTTAGGACATAGCGACATAAGAACAACAGAAGCCTATTTGAATCGCTTTGACATAGGCAGAAAGAAAGAAGCGAATGACAAAATATTTTCATCGCTTAAAATCGCTTAATAGTTAGCGACTTATAAAGAATGTTATTCAAATCAATTTGCAAATTGTTCAAATTATTTTTACTCAAGTAAATTTATTTCCGTTTTTTATTGATTCAATTGGATTTTTATAGCGAAATTTGAACATCATTCAAACACTTGCAGTAGTTTGTTAATCTAAAGGAAAGATTAAAAAATAAGCCGGGTGATTTTCCGTGAATGATATACTTCTCTTCCGGGAGGTCTGCAATAAAGGACGTTGCAACGGGCGTAATGAAATAAAAACTTCAACGCTTATGCCATGTCCAAAGTATTTGAAATCTCGAATCCCTTTTTAGAAATCTCTCAGCGACTTGATGCAATTGAAAAATTGTTAATTGAGCGTATCCCGGAAAACCGACCAATTCCAAAAACTAAAACGTACATGAACGCAAAGGAAGCAGCCGAATATTTACGGATTGCACGGCAAACATTGTACGTCATGACCTCAAACAAACGAATCCCATTTCTTAAGAAAGGGAAAGCCGTTTTATTCCGTCAAGCCGACTTAGACAAGTGGCTTTCAGAAAATTAATCATCAATCATTTAAAAATTTCACTCATGAAGTTAGAAGAGTTTTTATCAGACTTAGAGAAACAGCACGTTCCGAATCAATCCCGGAAAGCTGCAAGCATTGTAACGGGAACACCTTTAGAAATTCCCGAACATCAAACCAAAATTGAGCTTCATAACTATTTAGTCAATTATGGTTTGCAACCGAATAGCCCCCTATTCATGACACTTTGGGAAAGACATTCGAAAGGATTAAAGCTCCGATAAGCCATGAAAATAATTATCTCAAAAAGCCAGGCTTTGCCCGGCAATATTAACGGCCTTACAACGGGAAAGGGTATCCTATCAAATTTGGTTGACGTCCTTAAAAAATTTGAGACGGAAACCCATATTCCCGTTGTTAATTTCTCAGTGAAAATAACAGCGATTGATTTTATCAATACTCTATCGGAAGTAGTGCCCAATTCAGACAGAAGTAAGCAGCTTCATTTCAGGATTGACGTTGTGAATGACTGCAAAGCGTTTGAATCATGGGTAAAGAAAAAAATCATTGAGAGAGAGGGAAGCAAGTTAGCCGGAATCCAAATGACTGAGGAAGCTATGTTTCAAATGATTCAACTTCCTTCCGGTTTGATTCTCGAAATGATTGAAGGCTTAAGAAATCTTGACTCATTCCGGGCAGAGTTACCCAAAGAACAAATCTTTTGGGATTACCTGAGCATTGATAAAGGAAAAGTAATCATTCAGCCCGAAGCAGAGGCAGCGATAAACGAAAGACTAACCGTTTACGCAAATGCAGCTCAAACAAAATTCATTCATGCAGCTAATGACCTGCTAAGACAATTATCAGAGCTTGAAAATACTTTTCACGCTCCCGGTATTGTCTTAAAAGGCTCTTCCCTGTATGGCAATACTTACAAGTTCAATTCAGAATATTTAAACCACATACACTAATGAAAGCAGAAGAGAAACAAATTACACCGGAACCCGAAAACAGACTTTCCGGTCATGGCTATACAGCCGGGCAAGTTCATGAAATTCATGAACTACAAAAGCAGTCCTTAAAAGGTGAAGCTGAAATTCCGTTAATCGAACCGAATAACGGGAAGCCTGAGAATTTCAAAGATTCATTTTTCAAAAATGAGTTTGCAGGGCATAAGATTTCAAAGTTTGATGCAGTCCATTACCATGTAATACAGGAACAACGATTCTTTGACCCGAACACAGGCGAAAGGAAAAGCACGGCTTTTATTCAGCAATACCACAAAGAAGCCTTTGACTTCATGATTACGAACAAAGGTTTTGGCGGAATGATTACCCACGTATTACATGACCCTACACGCAAAGTTTAAACTGATTTAGAATCAAAAAATTTCAATTCACATGAGAGGCGGAAAACGACCGGGAGCCGGGAAAAAGAAAGGCAGTAAACACGCCCGGACACTTCTTTGGGAACAATTCGGAAGAGTTGTTTTAAGTGAAGGCATAGCGAAAGCACTTGAAGAGCTTAACAAGCTGAAAGGTGAAAAATACTTGTATCACTTTGAAAAATTCCTTCAATACTTCAAACCTCGAAATCTTGACATAGGATTGAGCATTGAAGAACCTGAGCTTTCAGATAGTGAACTGGATGAAAAGATTAAAAGCCTATTGAAACACTATGAACAAAGAAGCTAAAAAGCAGGTCTTAAACACTCTCATGCTCAAACGTGCAAAGGAGTTGAATATGAATCTTTCCGGTACGGTGATTTGCTGCGTGTATGATGTGGAGTGGACACAAGAGCAGCAAGAGGACTATTTCAATAGCTGTCAAGAGATAGCCGACTATTTCCGGCAAGAGATTGATTTCATGCCTGACATCTCGAAAAAATATGAAGAAATGGAAGAGTACAAACGAGGTGAAGAGGCTCATTTAGCTGAATGGCTTAAGACCTTGTAAAAACAAAACCCTGATTGACCGTCAGGGTTTTTGTTATCTAAAATCTTAAAGGGGGCAACCAATAAAACTTATGAGCGCAAACCTACAAAATGACGAGGATATTTTTTCAATGGGATATGCAATACTTCCCATCAAAGTAATTTTTGATACTTCCCTCACTCCATTTGCCAAACTCCTTTACAGCTACATTTCGTGCCTTTGCGTTGAGCGTGGTTATTGTTGGGCTTCGAATAAACACCTTTCCGAAAAGTTGGGAGTAAGTGAGAAAACAATTTCGAGAGGACTAAACGAGTTAGCGAAACACCTTCGATTTGAGCAGCGAACGAGTAAGAAGAGAAAAATTTTTGTGAATCAATCTAACCGGGCAACATGGACAAAAATGTCCAAGAACCCGGACAAAAATGTCCCGGTTAACATGGACAAAAATGTCCCACAGAATAATATAAGTATTAATAGTAAAAAGATAATAGTAAGGGAATCGGCTGATTTTGATTTGAAGGTTAATCTGCTTCATGATTACTTCAATGAATTGCGTAAAGATTACGGTCATGAAACCCTAAGCCTCACAGAAAGCAGAATAACACTTTACAAAAAGTTATTGAGCCTCGAATTTTCCTTTGAGGATTTGCAGTTAATTGCCCGGTATAGGTTCAATCAATTGTCAGGCGACAATTACAGGCAATACCAAGTGCCGGAAAAGGTCTTTCGGGAAAAGGATTTGCAAAGCTATTTTGATGAGGCTAAAGCGTGGGAAAATCCGAACATCATGAGCCGATTATATACGATAGCTTAAGCCCATGAAAGCAGAGAGAACACAGCCGAAAAGCAAAGGCATAAAACGGCAAAAAAACGGGTCCTAATTTCTGATTTGTGTCAAAATTGTGTCAAACTAATTCAATAAAAAAGGCAGCTACTTAACGTAACTGCCTGATTATCAAAGAGCCCCCTGCCGGAATCGAACCAGCGACCTACTGATTACAAGTCAGTTGCTCTACCAGCTGAGCTAAGGAGGCGTTTTTTCGTTAATCGTTGCCCGTTATTTGTTATTCGCTCTGCCTACCAACAACGAATAACGAACAACCAATAACTAAATAGGAGGTGCAAAAATAGCGGTTGATTTGTTCTTTGCAAATGCAGGGTTAAGAAACTGTGCGCAGCAGCTTAATTTGCTGTTTTAGCTGTTTAAGGTGCTCGCTGGCCTCCTCAATTTTGGCATTAAACTCTTCGCGTACCTTTTCACCGTTTTTGGCCCGGGCAAAAAACTCGAGGTTATTGCGCCATACCGCAATATCATTTTCTACCTTCTGCATCTTCTTGCGGATGGCCTGCTCCTTATGGTAAATCTTCTGGTCGGCCATCGGATCGTTCTTCAAATCCTGCAACTGATTCTCCAATACCAGCTTGCTCTTTTCATCCGCTGACACGCCCTCCAGCACACCTACAAACTTCTCAATAGCCTGGTGGTAACGGGCACGAATAGCCGCCATGTCCTTTTTAGGAACAAAACCGATAGCATTAAATCGATCTTCGAACTGTTTTAAAAGCTGTGTATTTGCCGTTTTTTCTTCGGCATGTTTTTCTAGTTGAGCACACAACTCCTCCTTGGCCCTCAGGTTATCAACCTGTTCATTGTCTTTTTTACCTTGCTCCGTTCTGCGGTTTTCAAAGAAAAAATCGCATGCTTGTTTAAACTCCTGATAAATTTTTTCTCGGAGTTTTTCCGGAACAGGACCAATGTCTTTCCATTGCTGCTGAAGGACCTTCAACTCCTGCGTAGCTTTTTCCCAATCGGTACTTTCTTTCAACTCCAGTGCCCGTTGTAATAATTGATTTTTCTTTTCAAGATTCTGCGAACGTTCAGCATCAAGTTTTTTGAAGAACGCATTCTTGCTGGTAAAGAAGGCTTTGAAGGCTGTCCAGAATTTTTTATTAAGCTCTTTTGCCTTATTGCGTGGCAATCCTCCCTTTACTTCCCACTTCTTTTGAAGATCAAGTATTTCCTTTGTTTTCTGATTCCACTCTTTAATACGATCAGACTGAAATGACCCGAAGGTCTGAACCTCATCGGCCAGGGCTTGCTTGGTAGCTAAATTTGCCGCCAGTTCCTGATTCAGATTTTTTACAAACTCATCTCTGCGGGCATAGACGGCATCAGAGGCTGCCTTAAACCGCTGCCACACATTTTCCTTTTCCTCAATGGGCACCGGGCCTATGTGCTTAAACTCGTGATGAAGCTCATTCAATTCACGAACGGCATTACGGATTTCGGCTACTTCGTTTAATTTCTCTGCCCGTGTACAGAGTTCTATTTTAGCTTCAAGGTTCTTTCTTCGATCAAGTTCCTTCAGTTCAAAGTAAATGCTTTGATTGTCGTAAAAGCGATCGACTAACGCATGGTAATTTGCCCAGAGGGTTTTAGCCTGGGTGCCAGGTACCGGGCCAATAGATTTCCATTCCTTTTGAAGTTCCTTAAACTGATGGAACTGATCTTTTACATCCTGCGAATCAGTGATAGAGCGAAGCTTCTCCAACAACTCCTGCTTTCTTCTCAGGTTCTCATTCTTCTGATCTTCCTGGTTTCGTATAAGCTGGTTACGCTTATCGCGGAAAGCTTTTAGAATAGCATCGAAACTTGAATCTAGTTCATCACCACGGTATTCAAAGTCGTCAGGATTGCTGCCATCCAGAATGAATCGATTTAGTGCGAGTGTGCGTTCCTGATCCCTGAACTCATCGATCAGTGGTTTAATATTTCGTAATTGGCGGTCAGCTTTCTTTATATCGGTTTCCTTAACCAGTTCTTTAACCAAATCAACCAACTGTGCTTTCGACAACGTGCTGTAATCAGGATGATCCTGTTCATCATCATGGGCTTCTTCGGCATGATCGGCCAAATCGGCTTCGGTATTTAAACTAGTAGGTTCGCCATGGCTTTCATCCATCCCGGCCTCACGCACATCTTCCAACTCCGCTGTTTTTTCGTTCTCCAATTCCATGGTATTCAATAAAATATCTGTTCGAGTAGTAAAGTTACTAAAATTGGCCTAATTGAGCCGTGGATCAACCGGGTAGTTGGAGTAAACGGAAAAACGCCCACCCATGTTTTCAAGGGCTTTTTTCCACATTAAGGTTGAGTCCGTTTCAAAGAGAAGGTCTTCCGTAACAAAGTTGCAAACAATCCACGAATTCTGCTCCAATTCTTCTTCCAATTGCCCGGCATCCCACCCGCTATAGCCCAAAAAGAATTTAATGTCGGCCGGAAACAACTGGTGGGTATCCGCCAGGTTTAATACCTGATCGAATGTGCCACCCCAATAAATACCTTTTAATATCTCCACTCCATTTTCAATAGATTCGGTGCGGTGAATAAAATGTAAAGTATCCTGCTGAACAGGCCCACCAACATAAATCTCATGATCGAAGTTTTTCAACTCATCCATAACTTCACCCGCCTTCATAATGGACGGCTTATTCAGCACAAATCCAAACGAACCCTCTTCAGTATGTTCGCACAGTAATACAACGGTGCGTTCAAAATTAGGATCGGGCAGGAAAGGTTCCGAAATCAACAACCGGCCCCGTTCAGGCTTTATTTTGTTTTTATAGTTGAAAAATTCCACGTGTTTTACCCCGTAACAGGCTTCAATAAAATACTTGTAATGGTACAATGCAAATTTTATTGTTTTAGGTGAACTTTCGGCTAAATATTACTTCACCGTATGTCAAGCATTTCCTCCATTCGCACCGAATATTCAAAAGCATCACTTGATGTTGATGCTGTACATCCTAATCCCCTTGAACAGTTTTCAGTATGGTTTAATGAAGCGCTGGCCGCCAAACTACCGGAGCCTACTGCTATGCACCTGTCAACGGTAAATGAACGGGGGAATCCTGCGGGTAGAATGGTACTGTTAAAAGGTGTAGAGGAGTCGAAATTTGTGTTTTACACCAACTATCAGAGCCAGAAGGGAAAGCACCTGGATCATCACCCGGCATGTGCATTAACCTTCTTTTGGCCCGAACTGGAACGGCAGGTTAGGATTGAGGGGATCGTTTCCCGAATTGATAATAAACGCTCAGATGAATACTTTCAAAGCCGGCCTCGTGCGTCACAAATCGGGGCGTGGTCATCACCGCAGAGTCTGGCCATTGCCAACAGGGCAATATTGGAAGAACGTGTAAAAGAGATTGAAAAGCGTTTTGAGCACGAGGATCCGTTGCCTCGCCCAAAGCAATGGGGTGGCTATGAAGTTGATCCCTTAATGATTGAATTCTGGCAAGGAAGACCAAGCCGGTTACACGACAGAATACTTTATGCGAAAGATAATAATGAATGGAAGATCAGCAGGTTAGCGCCTTGAGCGAAACTCATAATTAAATCAAATCAAACAGATTCCGAACCCCGGGATACCTTCGGTGAGTAAACCCCTCACCATATTTTGCTCCAATGGCATGGCCTAACTCAATAGCGCGTGCCTCGATAAGTTTCAAAAATTCAGGTTTTGAAATATAGGTCTCCGGTTCCTTGCTATGCGGATCGTACATCTGGCTTTTATAGGCCATATAGGAAGCCAACTTTACTTCCCAGAAATCGGAGATGTCAACAATGAAATCAGGCTCTATAAACTGGCTTTGGATATAATGATATACCGCTTTTGGTCTCCAGGCTTGCTGTACCTTACCATCCAGTTGCGTTTCTACCTTTGCTAATCCGGATAAAAAGCAGGCATCGGCTGCCAATGCAGATGCTTTTCCATGATCGGAATGGCGGTCGTAGATGGCATTGGCCAGTACAATTTCGGGTTGGTATTTGCGAATTGCCCTTATAACAGCCCGTTGATGCATTTCATCATTACTGAAGAAGCCATCTGCCAGGCCAAGATTCTCACGCACCGATAATTTCAGAATTTCAGAAGCTCTTGATGCTTCCCTTTCCCGTATTTCCGGTGTTCCCCGGGTTCCTAATTCGCCCCTGGTAAAATCCACAATCCCTACTTTATGGCCAACGCTTACGTGTTTGGCTATTGTACCGGCACAACACAGTTCGGCATCGTCAGGGTGGGCGGCAAATACGAGGATATCAAGTTTCATAATTAATATTTTACAATAGTCCGCACAGATACCAGCATCGTCATTTGTAATGGTCATCGCGGGCTTTGACCCGCAATCTCAACCATCACAGAGATGCCGGCTCAACGGCCGGCATGACATAGGCATCTTTGCGGACTTTTATTATAATTAAACTAGCCGACTAACTCAGCTTCTTTGGCCGCAAGAAACTTCTCTGCATCAAGTGCTCCCATACAACCTGTACCGGCTGCAGTCACAGCCTGGCGATATACTTTATCCGCTGCATCGCCTACCGCAAAAACCCCTTCGATATTTGTTCGGGTGCTTCCAGGTTGTACCTTGATGTAGCCCGTTTCATCCATCTCAATGTAATCTTTGAAAATATCGGTATTGGGCTTATGGCCAATCGCTAAAAAGAAGCCTTGAATCGATAACTCCTTTTTCTCACCTGTTTTATTGTTCAGCAGACGAACTCCAGTAACACCACTGTCATCACCTAAAATCTCATCAGTCTCGGTGTTCCAATGTATTTCAATATTTGGTGTATTCTTCACACGCGCCTGCATAATTTTAGAAGCACGCATCTCATCGCGCCTTACAATCAAATGCACTTTTGTGCAAAGCTTTGCTAAATAGGTCGACTCTTCAGCAGCTGAGTCACCAGCACCAACAACCGCTACTTCACGACCGCGGTAAAAGTATCCATCACAAACAGCACAAGCCGACACGCCCTTGTTAGCAAATTTTTCCTCTGAAGGAATGCCCAGATATTTGGCTGTTGCACCTGTTGCTATGATCACCGTCTCTGCTTCAATCACATCCTTTTCATCTATCGTTACCTTATGCGGATAGCCGGAGAAATCAACGGATGTCACTAATCCATAGCTAATTTTTGTTCCGAAACGCTCAGCTTGTTTCTGCAAATCAACCATCATCTGCGGGCCATTAATACCTTCCGGGTAACCGGGAAAATTCTCAACATCGTTGGTGGTAGTGAGTTGTCCGCCAGGCTGACCTCCTGTGTACAAGACAGGATTAAGACCGGCACGGGCAGCGTATATAGCAGCTGTGTAACCTGCAGGACCAGAGCCGATAATCAATACTTTTACTTTTTCTGACATAAACTTAATTGTTAAAACAAAGGGCCCCGCATTTCTTTGAGACCCTTCAAATGGAATGCATTATAATATTATTAACCCAGGTAAGGTTTTAACGCCTTACTTCTGGAGGTGTGGCGCAGTCTTCGGATTGCTTTTTCCTTAATCTGACGTACGCGCTCACGGGTTAGGTTAAACTTCTCTCCTATCTCTTCCAGCGTCATGGCATGTTCACCATTAAGGCCGAAGTACAGGGTTATTACATCCGCCTCACGTTGAGTTAAAGTTGACAGAGCGCGTTGAACTTCTCTGCGGAGTGAGTCGTTCATCAAACCCGAGTCGGGAGTTTCTTCACTGTCGTTTTCGAGAACATCGAGCAAACTGTTTTCTTCACCCTGAACAAATGGCGCATCCATGGAAACATGCCGGCCGGAAATCTTCATGGTATCCACAACTTCTGCTGTGGTTACTTCCAGTACCTCAGCAAGTTCTTCGGGGGAAGGTTCGCGTTCAAACTTCTGTTCAAGTTCAGAGAATGTTTTTGAAATCTTATTGAGTGAGCCAACGCGATTCAAAGGCAAGCGAACAATACGTGATTGCTCAGCCAGCGCCTGAAGAATGGATTGACGAATCCACCAAACGGCATACGAGATGAACTTAAAGCCCCGGGTTTCATCAAAGCGTTGTGCTGCTTTGATCAATCCAAGATTCCCTTCGTTAATCAAATCACCAAGCGATAAGCCCTGGTTCTGGTACTGCTTGGCCACCGAAACAACAAAGCGTAAGTTCGCTTTGGTAAGCTTTTCAAGGGCAATCTGATCACCTGCCTTAATTCGTTTGGCTAAATCAACTTCTTCATCAGGTGTAAGCAAATCAACCTTGCCAATTTCCTGAAGGTATTTATCCAGGGATTGGCTCTCCCGGTTCGTGATCTGTTTGCTGATCTTTAGCTGCCTCATCAGGTTCTAAATGTTAAGTGGTGTAACAATATAGAGCAGAAAGATAGTTCCTGTCAACAAGCCATAAAATTATTCAGTTTTTGCAGTCTCCGGGCGTGGGGGTTTAGGAAGCAACGCTTTGCGGGAGAGTCTGAACTTACCCGTTTTTTTGTCTACTTCAACCAGTTTTACTTTTACTTCTTCCCCTACTTCCATTACACCGTCCATTGTCTCCAAACGCTCCCATTTAATTTCAGAAATGTGGAGCAGTCCGTCTTTGCCGGGCATAAATTCCACGAAGGCACCAAAGGGCATAATGGATTTAACCTTACCATCGTATACCTGACCGATTTCCGGTACGGCTACAATAGCTTTTATTCGTCTTAAGGCAGCATCCATTACCTCTTTGCTGGTAGCAAATACGTTTACAATACCCTTGCCATTTACTTCTTCAATAACTACGGTTGCACCGGTTGTGTTTTGAATATCCTGAACAACTTTTCCACCAGGGCCTATTATGGCACCAATCATTTCCTTCTCGATCACCACCGTTTCAGCGCGTGGTGTATGCGGTTTAAGATCGGGTTTAGCAGCCGACAAGGTCTTCTTCATTTCGTTGAGAATGTGAAGTCTTCCTTCTTTAGCCTGAAGAAGGGCTTCTTTCAGAACATCGTAGGTAAGACCATCTACCTTTAAGTCCATCTGGCAGGCTGTCAATCCTTTTTCAGTGCCGGTGGTTTTAAAATCCATATCACCTAAGTGGTCTTCGTCACCAAGGATATCGGAAAGAATAGCATATTTACCAGTCGTGGAGTCTGAGATCATTCCCATGGCAATACCGGATACGGGGCCCTTTACTGGAATACCGGAATCCATCAACGCCAATGAGCCCGCACAAACCGTAGCCATAGATGATGAACCGTTTGATTCAAGAATATCAGAGACTACACGAATCGTATAGGGATTTTCGGTATCAGGGGGAATAACATATTTCAGTCCGCGTAACGCCAGGTTTCCATGTCCTACTTCCCTGCGTCCGGGCCCGCGGTTGGGCTTAACTTCGCCAGTTGAAAAACCAGGAAAGTTATAGTGGAGTATAAATTTGTTAGAGCCTTCAAACATGGCGCCATCCACCATCTGCTCATCTAATTTTGTTCCCAACGTTACCGTGGTGAGGGATTGTGTTTCACCACGAGTAAAAAGCGCTGAACCATGGGCTGAAGGTAAGATATCAACTTCACTCCATATCGGTCTGATTTCCTTAGTATTACGGCCATCTAAACGAATTCCTTCATTCAATACCAGGTCACGCGCTGCTTTCTTTTCAATATCGTGGTAGTAGCGCTTCACCAGTGTTTTATCTACGGTAGAGTCTTCTGGCAAGGCGGCCAGGTAGTCCTCAATAATTTGTGCAAATGCTTTACCGCGCTCCTTTTTATTTTTTATTTGCTGCTTGGCTACCGCGTAAACTTTATGATACAAAAGTTTATTCAACTCTTCACGAAGGGCTTCATCGTTCACTTCATGGCTGTAGGTGCGCTTCTCTGTTTTGCCCAGTTCTTTGGCGAGGTCCAATTGAACCTGGCATTGAATTTTAATGGCATCATGGGCAAGCTTCAGCGCTTCAAGCATATCATCTTCGCTTACTTCTTTCATTTCCCCTTCTACCATAAGAATATTTTCAAGGGAAGCCGCAACGATCAAGTCAATGTCAGCACGTTCTTTATCAGCTAGCGTTGGGTTAACAATAAATTTACCATCTACACGGGCAACACGAACCTCTGAAATAGGTCCCCCCCACGGAATATCGGAAATGGATAATGCAGACGAGGCAGCAAAAGCCGCCAAAGAATCTGGCAAGGCATTGGAATCCCCCGAGATAAGAAAAATGTTTACTTGTGTTTCAGCATGAAAATCGCTTGGGAAAAGTGGCCTTAGGGCTCTGTCTACCAACCGGCTAATCAAAATTTCATAATCCGAAAGTCTGCTTTCACGTTTCAGAAATCCCCCTGGTATTTTTCCGGTGGAGGCAAATTTCTCCTGGTAGTCTACCGACAGTGGCATAAAGTCAACGCCTTCATTGGCTTCCTCGCGTGATACTACGGTTGCCAGCAGCATGGTGTTTCCCATGCGTAATACCACAGAACCATCGGCCTGGCGGGCCATTTTGCCCGTTTCGATGATGATCTCCCGTCCATCAGGGAGTTTACAGCTTTTTGATGTTACAGTTAGTGTCATATAAATTAGGTTAATCCGTGCCGCGATAACTGCAGGCAGGATATTGTTAAAAATGCAAAAAGGGAACCTTGATTCAGGTTCCCTATCGTTGAATATTGTTTGTTATTTCCTCAGGTCTAGCTCTGCAAGAATAGACCGATAGCGGGTGATATCAGTGTTTTGCAGGTAGTTCAGAAGTCTTTTTCTCTTACCAACAAGCTTTAATAAGCCGTTTTGGGTTGAGAAATCCTTCTTGTTTACCTTCAGGTGATTGGTTAAATGGTTGATTCTGTGGGTAAACAGGGCAATTTGTGACTCCGTTGAACCGGTGTCTTTGTCAGTCTTGGCAGCTCCGTGCTTCTTGAACAGCTCTTTTTTTGTTTCCGCGGTTAAATACATCTTGTGTTTTTACTCTTAGTTTCAGCCGGCAAAGATACGGTAATGAGGCTGAAATATCCAAAAATGGCCGATTATTTTACTTTGGCCGTAAAATTCCTTTTGCCTATCCACCGGCTGACTTTGTCATAAACAACGCGGTAAAAATCAGCTTCAAAGAGCCGGGCATCAATACGGGCCTGACGCAAAAAAACGAGCCCGACCAAAAGAAGGATTACATCGGCAGCCCAAACCCCCACCTCAACGCTTACGATACCTTGCTTGGCCCACTTTTCCCCTGTCATGGTTAACAGGTAGTACACAATAAAAAAGAATATTGAAACCAGGAACGGAACCCCAAGTCCACCCTTCTTGATAATGGCACCCAAAGGAGCGCCAATCAGAAACATGGCAACACAGGCCAGCGAACTTGCCAGAATCTTATGCCATTGAATTCGAAAAACCCGCTCATCGATAGTGTAGAATTCAAATGTACTGATAGCACCTGCCAACTGTGATTTTACAACCCTTGCTTTATTCACAGCAGAAGTATAGCCGCTCTTGGTCACTGGAAGAGCCAACAGGCTATCCACCTTTCCCTGGCGTGCTGAGTCGGTAAGGATTGGTTTCTTTGGTACTGCCAGTTCAATACGCTTTGATTCAATTGCATCCGGTTGATTCATTTTTATTTCCGACTTCCGTTGGCGCTTTTTCTGGAAAGGCTCACTTGGTTTTACAGCTCGGTTAGTTGAATTGATATCTGTCGGCTGGGGTTGACCAATCGAATCAAACGTGTTGGCTTCTACAGGTAATTCAATAGGTTCCGATAACTGCTCAGCCTGAAGTGCTGCAAGTTTCGACAACGAATCTCTTTTTAACTTGTATGCATTCAGTTCATTGGGCAGCGCTACCGAATCCTTTCGTGTAAGATAGTTGAAGAACGTTTTATACGATGCATAATGGCTGATCTCGTAATTCAACACTTCACGGTTTAGTGAGTCAAGGTCGTGATCAAGCTCGCTGAGGTTGCGCATGATTCTGTTTCCCTGAAACCATTTTTTATCCGTTCGCACTAAACCAAACGAGGATAGATCAAATACGACCTGTGTTTTGGCAAACTTGCTTCTGCTCAGTGTTTCCGTTCCATAACTGGCTGTTTTACCAACAAAATCCTGACCGGCACTTGCCCCTTCGGTATAATTATAGCCATTAAACAACTCCAGCTTAAGATAACGTTCATTCAAGATCGTATACATCTTACCAGAATCTGCAATGGTTACATCTTTATTTCCATCATGCTTCCGGTGATCATAAATGATCACATCTTTCAGGGTTATACCATCCGGGAATTTTTCATTCACCTTAATACTGATGTCCGGAATACCATTGTAAAAGGTGCCCTCACGAAGATCAAGTGCTGGCTTCTTCTGCTTAATGTCATAGAGTAAGCTATAGGCTTCAAGTGCAGCCTTAGGAACCAGATTATTATTAATATAGAATGCACAACCTGTAAGTATGAGTACAAAAAAGAAGATGGGCTGAATGGTTCGAAGCAAAGAAATACCTGCGCTTTTGATTGCGGTTAACTCAAAATGCTCACCCAGTGCACCAAAAGTCATTAAAGATGATAGCAGCACGGCTAAAGGCAGCGCTACAGGGGTCATAAATACAGCAAAATAGAAAAGCAGCTGACCGATAACATCAAAGCCCAAACCTTTACCGATGATATCATCAAAGTATTTGAGCATGTGCTGCATCAACAGGATAAAAACCACCACCAGAAAAGTGAGGATAAAGGGCCCCAGGAAGGATGACAGAACCAGCTTGTCGAGTTTTTTCATCAGGAATTAAGTGCCCCGAAAAGAATCAAATAACACGCCAAAGATAATGGCTGAAGCATTAAGAAATGATTATCCGCCTACGGTTTTTCGAAGGGATTCTACAAGACCATTCCATAGATCATTTAACTCACGCAAATCATCAAAGTCGGAATAATCTGTAACCTTTAAAAATACCGATTGGGTGAGTTCGTTAAACTCGAGGCGGAGTTCAAAATAAGCAGGATCCTTTTCGTCATCTTCATTCTCAGGTACAAATTCAAAACGGGCAAAATGATTTGTTCGGTATGAAACTAATCGGGCTTTATGCTCTTCGTGATCCCAGATGAAATTATATGTTTTATCAATGTTGTTAATGGTCACATTATCTGCAAACCACTCGGATAGTCCACTGGCCGTTTGGATATACGGATACAGCATCTTAATGGAAGCATGTATCTCGTAATCGGCTGTAAATAATTTCTTTTTTGCCATGATCCGCATAGGTGTTTGAATTTAGATTAATTTTTCCGCACGGACAAAATAAAAATCAGGTTTGGCAGAATAGCATCAATCTTTGTAAGTTTGCGGGCTTTTAAACTACAGAAGTGTTGGTTTAAGACTGTTTGTAGGCAGAAAAGCACTGGTGGTCAAAGCGTAGGATTAATTTCCTCCTCAAAAATAATGGCGCGGTAGCTCAGGTGGTTAGAGCGTTGGATTCATAACCCAAAGGTCGGGGGTTCAACTCCCCCCCGCGCTACGATTAAAGCAGCAGTCCGCTGCTTTTTTTATGTACAAACTTACCGCAACGCCCTGCGCTGATTTAGTATCGGTGCAGGGCTTTTTCGTTTTATATTGCATGTCTTAATTCATATTACATGCTACCTATCGTAAACCCCACTGAAACACAAGCCTGGCGAAACCTGGAAATTCATTTTCTTTCTATGCAAGCCACGCATATGCACGATCTGTTTATTGAAGACCCCGACAGATTTAGAAAATTTCATCTTCAATTCAATGACATCCTGGTTGACTATTCCAAGAACATTATTTTGGATGAAACTCTTCAACTTTTATTCAACCTGGCTCATGAAGTTGAATTAACGACCTCCATAGAAGCGATGTTTAAAGGGCTTAAGATTAATCAAACAGAAAACCGACCGGTGCTTCATGTGGCCTTGCGAAACCGATCCAACGCACCGGTGCTTGTTGATGGTGTTGATGTAATGTCGGAAGTTAATCATGTGCTGGATCAAATGAAGAATTTCGCGGTGGCATTACAGAGCGGGTCCTGGAAAGGCTACTCAGGTAAAACCATCACCGATATTGTAAACATCGGTATTGGTGGCTCTGATCTGGGTCCGTATATGGTTACCGAAGCGCTTCGCCCCTACTGGTCGACCATCACACCGCATTTTGTTTCTAATGTTGACGGAACCCATATCGCGGAAGTGTTGAAAAAAGTAAATCCTGAAACAACACTCTTCATTATTGCTTCCAAAACATTTACCACACAAGAAACCATGACCAATGCAGAATCGGCCAAACGATGGTTTATGGAGAAAACTGGTGGCAAAGGTGCTGTTGACAAACATTTTGTTGCTGTTTCCACGAATCAAAAAGCTGTTACCGACTTCGGTATTGATCCCGCCAACATGTTTGTATTCTGGGATTGGGTTGGTGGCCGGTATTCATTGTGGTCGTCAATAGGGCTATCCATCGCGTGTACGATTGGCTACGACAACTTTGTAAAATTACTGGAAGGTGCCCACGAAATGGATAATCATTTCAGGACCGAGCCCTTCGAAAAAAATATCCCGGTTATACTGGCCCTGTTGGGAATTTGGTACAATAATTTTTTTGGAGCCGCATCAGAAGCAATCCTGCCGTACGATCAATACCTCCATCGCTTTGCAGCCTATTTCCAACAAGGCAATATGGAGAGCAATGGAAAATCAATAGACCGTTCCGGTCAGTCGGTAAATTATCAAACCGGACCAATCATTTGGGGTGAGCCCGGCACTAATGGACAACATGCATTCTATCAATTAATACATCAGGGAACAAAACTAATTCCTTGCGATTTTATCGCGCCCATAAAAACACACAACGCTGTAGGTGACCACCACCATAAATTGCTCTCCAACTTCTTTGCGCAATCAGAGGCATTGATGCGCGGCAAAACACCGGAAGAAGTAGAAACAGAATTACGTGCGGCAGGATTCACCAACGAACAGATTAAATTCCATTTACCGTACCGGGTGTTTGAAGGGAATAAACCAACCAACAGTATTTTAGTTGAGCAAATAACACCGCGTACATTAGGTAGCCTGATCGCTATGTATGAACATAAAATATTTGTTCAAGGTGCCATCTGGAACATCTTCAGTTTCGATCAGTGGGGTGTAGAACTTGGCAAAGCCCTGGCAAAGCGGATACTTACTGAATTGTCATCAACAGAAGAAATTACATCACACGATGCCTCCACAAACGGCCTCATCAATCATTTCAAACGATTGAAATCCAGTTAAGTCTGCTCACATGCAAAAAATCGCTTTGAACCATTATTTTTGAATGTTTTAGCATATTCAATGTCATCATCTATTCAACGAATTGGCGTCTTCACCTCCGGAGGAGATGCACCTGGAATGAATGCCGCTATACGTGCAGTTGTGCGTACAGGAATTTTTCATAACAAAGAAGTTTACGGAATCATGCAGGGCTATGAAGGCATGATTGAGGGCGATGTAGTAAAACTCGGAGCGCGCTCGGTGGGTAACATACTACAACGAGGCGGTACCATATTAAAGACTGCGCGCAGCGAAGAATTCAAAACAAAAGAGGGCAGAAAAAAGGCGTACGATGAATTGCGTAAAGTAGGTATCGATGCCTTAATTGCCATTGGTGGTGATGGAACGTTTACCGGTTTGCATGCGCTTTACCACGAATTTAAAATGCCCTCGCTTTGTATTCCCGGTACTATTGATAATGACATAGCAGGAACGGACTATACAATTGGCTTTGACACGGCAACCAACACCGCGGTGGAAGCCATTGACAAAATCAGGGACACAGCCCTTTCGCATAACCGCTTATTTTTTATTGAAGTGATGGGGCGCAACTCAGGCTACATTGCCTTGTACAGTGGTGTGGCAGGTGGTGCAGGTGCCATTATTATTCCTGAAAGTGAAACTTCATTTGATAAGGTGTATGATTTATTAACGGCCGGTGAAATCACCAACAAGCGCTCAAACCTGGTAGTAATTGCGGAAGGTTCAAAAATTGGCGGAGCCAACGAAATTGCACGCAAAGTTGCTGAGCGTTCTTCGTACTTCGATATCAAAGTAACCATATTGGGTCATCTTCAACGTGGTGGATCGCCTACCTACTTTGATCGTGTGCTGGCCAGCCGAATGGGTGTTGCCGCAGTAGAAGGAATACTGGCAGGAGAAACCGATGCCATGGTGGGCATACGCGACAATAAAATTGTTTTCAATCCTTTTGATGCGGTGATGAACAGGCCTCATGATATCGATCATGATATGCTGCGCATCGCTAAAATACTTTCCATATAACACTGGAACACATGAAAGAAATTACCATCGGTATCGACATTGGAGGAACAAACACCAAGTTTGGCATCGTTGACCGTTCCGGCAATGTATTGTTTCAGGATCGTATTAAAACCCAGGAACATGAAGAAGTTTCTGATCTTGTAAACGACCTGGCGAAGGCCATAAAAGAATCTATAGCCAACCTGGGTACTGATTACTCGTTAGTGGGTATTGGTGTTGGTGCGGCAAACGGCAACTATTACAAAGGCACTATTGAACATGCCACCAACCTGAAGTGGAAAGGAATTATTCCGTTGGCCGATATGCTTTCCAAACCCTTTGGTGTTCCCACATTGGTTACCAACGATGCCAATGCCGCAGCAGTTGGTGAAATGGTATATGGCGCAGCACGCAACATGAAAGATTTTGTTGTCATAACATTGGGTACGGGGCTAGGTAGTGGCTTTGTGTGCAATGGACAACTCATTAATGGCAAACACGGTATAGCCGGAGAACTTGGACATACTACTGTAAACTATGCAGGCCGGTATTGCAACTGCGGAAAACGAGGTTGCCTTGAAACCTATGTTTCCGCTACAGGTATTAAGCGTTCGGTTTATAAGCTTCTTGCCGATCACCTTGAACCCAGCGAACTCCGCGGTATCAGCTTTGATAACCTAAACACAAAAATGATTACTGAAGCTGCTGTGCGCGGAGACATAGTTGCCCGCGAAGCGTTTGAATACACCGGCCGGATACTGGGAACCAAGCTGGCGGAAACTGTTGTGCATACCGACCCCGAAGCGATTTTCTTATTTGGCGGACTCTCCCTGGCGGGCGATCTGATCTTCAAGCCCACCATTAAGCACATGGAGGCTAACCTGATGCCCGTGTTTAGAGGAAAAGTTAAAATTCTTCCCTCCGGACTTCAAAACCAGGCAGCACCAATTTTAGGCGCAAGCAGTCTGGTGTGGAATTACCTGGAGGAAAAAGGAAAGGTTCACGCCTGATTGTTCTTCCCATATCCGTATTAATCTTTTTTACTTCATTTGGCGATATTCCATTGGCGAAAGAAGTATTTAGTGCTTACTTTCAACCATTCCATCGCTTTGTAAACTCTGTTGTGCTTTAAAGATATTTGATCTATGATGCCTATCTATGCCATGCAACATCAGCAAGCCTTGAAAATGAACGGGGCTTTTATCCGCATTGATGTACAGGATTTCCAGTACATCTTACGAAAAGCTGAAGGCTTGCTGGTGATCGAATCGAAAACAGGAATTTTTTCAAATACTTTCCTGTACCTGACTTCCTACAAAGGTTTTATCTGCTATTGCAAATCAAAAGAACAGCTAGCTGTTTCAGGCAGCCATGAAAAAATAACTGCCACGCATGTAAGTCTCCCGCAAATGTAAATACGTTCGACTATGGAAATTAACGAATTAGAGTCATCACCAAAACTAAAAGCAAAACTGGAAGATTTTGGTATGAGCAAAACCTTTAAAGAAGGAGAAGTAATATTAAATGAAAACGCATACATCAAATCCATACCCATTGTAACCAAGGGAAGTATTCGGGTATTGCGAACCGATGAAGATGGTCGAGAGATTTTACTTTATTACATAAAAGCAGGTGAAAGTTGCATCATGTCATTTTTAGGCGGCATCCACCAGGATACCAGCAAAGTAAAAGCAGTAGCCGAAGAGGAAACCGAAATACTTTTTATTCCTATAGATAAAGTAAGCCTGCTGATAAAAGAATATCCGGAATGGCTGGATTATATTTTCCGATTGTACCACAAGCGTTTTGAAGAATTGCTGGATGTGGTGAATGCTATTGCCTTTAAAAAACTAGACGAACGGTTACTAGACTTTATTCATAAGAAAGTTGAACTAGCCAAAAGCAACACCCTGAATATTACTCATGAACAGTTAGCCAACGAACTGGGCACCGCACGGGTGGTAGTTTCCCGGCTCTTAAAAAGAATGGAGGAAGAAGGATTAGTGACGTTGGGAAGGAATAAGATTACGGTTGCTTAATGATATATCTAAAATATGTGCATTGCACATAGCGAATTGTTATGCTTCATTGCGTTTGGACAGTTTGGACTTATCAAACAAATTACTTACCTTTGACGTCAGTAACGTAAAACGATACTATGATAGTTTCCTTTGGCTCAAAAGAGACAAAAAAGATATGGGACGGTGAGAGAATTAAGGGTTTAACAACTGACTTACAGGAAATCGCGAGACGAAAACTGAGAATGCTGAATAACTCTCAAAATATTATGGACCTTCAAGTTCCACCATCGAACAGACTTGAAAAATTAAAAGGAAATTTAAAAGAATATTATTCAATAAGAGTTAATGACCAATGGAGAATAATATTTAAGTGGGACAAAGGGAATGCCTCGGACGTGGAGATATTGGACTATCATTAAAAAAAGTATAAAGATGAAAAAATTAAAAAACATACATCCAGGAGAAATTCTACAAGAGGAATTTCTACTGCCCTTGGGACTAAGTGCCTATAAATTGTCTAAAGACATTGGAATACCCCAAACAAGAGTTTCAGAAATCATTAAAGGTAATAGGAGGATAACAGCCGATACTGCATTGAGGCTTTCAAAATACTTTGGTAATTCTGCAAAGTTTTGGCTTGGACTTCAAGACGACTTCGACATTGAAGAAGAAGAACAACTTAAATCTAAAGAGTTGAATTTAATAGAGCAGTATCAAAGCAACGCAGCATAACAAAATGTTTCTGAAATGGTGCCGTGACGAGTTGATTTAAAGTTTTATCTTCGTTCAACGTTTTCGTTTCGTGGGACAGGATGCAGCTTCGAAAAGGCACCACTGCAGAAACACAAACGTTACTCCACCTTTACCTTCAAATTCTCGCCCAACAATTTAAACTGCGCCAACCATTCCGATTTTTCGGCTCCCCGCTCCTTCGACATTTCGAAATACAGGTTTTGACTTTTATACAGAATAGGCTCCAGCTTGAATTTATGCAACAATGGAAAAACCCTGTTCAAGCGCTCAATGCGCTTTACATTGCTGCGCTCGGCACTGATGCGTTTTAATTCCTTATAAATACTCTCCCCCGCCAGACGTTCAATTTTATCCGGGTCTTCAATGGTTAGTTCCCATTTCACCATCTCACCCATTATGCGCTCAATTTCCTTTACATTAATCTTCTCCGGCTGGAAAGAATTAACCAGGTCGGCATTAAGTATATACTCAAAGGTGGTGGTGTACGCGCGCGGTATCGGTATATCGTTATTCGACAAAGCATTGACTAACGGGTAATCGCGGTTGTATACCCTGCGCAACGATTCTTCCAACTCGCGCATACTTTGCTGGGTAATCATATCCAGCACTTTGCGCTTTTCATCTTTAAACAGTTGCCACAAGGTGTACTTATCAGGACCGAAATAGGTTTGCATATATCCCAACACATCGCCCAGCCGGCCTTCATCAAAGGCTGCTCCTACCCTGAATTTCATATTTTCAAAATCCACCGGATCCATGTCCAATGCCAGGTTGCCAATAATGTTGTGTTTGCCCATGTACACCACGGCAAATGCCATACGCCTTTCGGAGCGGGTTACGTTGGATTGTACACGGGTTATTCCCAGCGTTAGTATTTGCTCGCCTGCTTCTTTTCGTAAAAAGAATTCGTTAGCGGTAGTGTAATTAAACACCGGGGTTTCTTCCGGGTCTTCTTCAAAAAGTGAGGCTACTGCATAGTGCATGCCCACGCGTTGCAGGTTGGTTTTTGAAGGCAGTACATAGCGCCTGTATACATTTCCGGCATGCTCAAGCGATGGTATATTACTGGGAGCCTTTTCCAGTTTGCGGATAAACTCTTCCTCAAAATCCGCTCCGGCAGTTTGATGCAGCAATTGAATGGCACGGCAAGCATATTGTAAAATCTGGATGGTTTCAATACCAGAAATTTCATCAAAAAACCATCCGCAACTGGTGTACATCAACAAAGCATTGCGCTGCATTTCCATTAACCGAAAAACCTTGTTTTGCTCAACGTCCTTTGCACAATGGTCCTTCAAAAATTTACGAATGGTGTCGTCATTTCGCTTAAGGATTACATTAATATATTCATCGCGTGCTTTCCAGGGATCTTTAAGCACATCGGAAGCTTTAGCTTCATAAATCTTAATTAATTCATCGCGTAGCCAATCCAATGCCTCGCGTAAAGGTTTCCTCCATTTTTGATTCCAGGTTGGATTACCCCCAGTACTGCAACCACAATCACTCCGCCAGCGCTCCACACCATGTGCGCAACTCCACGAACTGTTTTCATGAATCTGCACTTCATACAAGGGTGGAAACCGGTCCAGAAACTGACCATAATTCATAATATGGTTATGCTTTAGCCGGTGGATATGATCCAGGCAAAATGCCAGGGCCATATCGCCATGTTTGTGGTGATGCCCGTAGGATTCACCATCGGTGGCAACATGAACCAGTTGTGGTTCAATGTCGTCTTTATCGAAAGCATTTCGCAACCGGTGTGAAAACTTTTCACCATCATTAAGCAAACCATTAAAGGCAACACCCTGTGCGATATCACCATCGTAAAAGAAAACTGCAATACTTTTTCCGGAAGGAAGATTAACCTTGTAAACCTTACGCGTGTTGATGCTTGTTCCATTGAGCTCTGACCAATGCTCTGACCCTGTTTTTCGAAAAGCCTTGGCCTGACGAGGCGCCAGTATGGTAAACTTAATGTTATGCTCTGCCAAAGCTTCAAGGGTTTCCGTATCTACGGCAGTTTCAGCCAACCACATGCCTTCTGGCGCACGACCAAAGCGGTGCTCAAAATCACGTATGCCCCAGATAATTTGTGTGCGTTTGTCGCGGGCATTGGCCAGCGGCATAATCATGTGGTTATACACTTGCGCCAAAGCAGAGCCGTGTCCGTCAAAAACCTTCTCACTTTCTTTGTCAGCTTCAAGAATAGCCTCGTAGGTTTCCTTATCGTTTTCCTCCATCCACGAAAGCAACGTTGGTCCGAAATTGAAGCTGATGCGACTGTAGTTATTAACAATATTCTTTATGATGCCATCCTCTAAAATGCGTGAAGCAGCATTTGGTGCATAGCATTCGGCTGAAATGCGTTCATTCCAATCGTGATACGGGTGGGCCGAATCCTGAACTTCAATTACTTCAAGCCAGGCGTTCTCGCGTGGAGGTTGATAAAAATGGCCGTGAATACAGATATACTTCTCCATGAATCAGTTACTAATCATTGATTATTCGCGAATTGGAACCATTGCGTTATCTCAGGTATCCAATTCAAATTCAGTCTCTTCTTTTTCCAACTTCAACACGCTTATACCCAATGGTGGTAACGTGAGAGAAAGGGAATAATCCTTACTATGATATTTTATTGGTGAGGTAGTGAGGGCACCCCGATTAAGCACGCCACTTCCTCCATATTTAGACTCATCTGAATTAAAAATCTCGCGCCATTGCCCACGATATGGAACACCCACCCGGTAATGATAGCGTGTTTCAGGCGTGAAGTTGCAGATCACCAGCAGTAATTCTTCTTTTTTATCCGATTTACGCTGATAAATAATTACGCTATTCTGATGATCGGAATAATCCACCCACTCAAACCCACGGTCGTCAAATGCGTAATGGTAAAGCGCGGCTTCCGATTTATACAACGCATTCAAATCCTTCATCAACTGGTAAATTCCCTGGTGCGCAGGGTACTGCAATAAATGCCAGTCCAGACTTTGATCATGATTCCATTCAGAAGATTGCCCGAACTCGCCTCCCATAAACAAGAGCTTTGTACCCGGGTGCGTGTACATATACGAAAACATTAACCTCAGATTGGCAAACCTCCGCCACTCGTCACCGGGCATACGGCCCAGCAATGATCCTTTACCATGCACCACTTCATCGTGCGAAAGCGGCAACATGAAGTTCTCCGTAAAGGCATACATGATGCTAAACGTAATTTCATTTTGATGAAACCTGCGGTGGATCGGATCGTTCTTGAAATATTTCAGCGTATCGTGCATCCAGCCCATCATCCATTTTTGTCCGAAGCCAAGCCCACCGAGATACGTTGGTTTTGAGACACCCGGCCATGCGGTTGATTCTTCCGCGATGGTAATGATGTCCGGAAATTGTAAATAGACCTGTTCATTAAATTCTTTTAATAGAATAATGGATTCAATATTTTCACGACCTCCATATTCGTTAGGAATCCACTCACCTTCTTTGCGGGAATAATCAAGGTAAAGCATACTGGCCACAGCATCTACACGTAAACCATCAATGTGGTAACGATCGAGCCAGTAGATGGCGTTACTAATAAGAAATGATCGCACTTCATTACGACCATAATTAAAGATGTAACTCTTCCAGTCGGGATGAAAACCCTTGCGGGGATCGGAATGCTCGTATAAATGTGTGCCGTCAAACTTATACAGGCCGTGCACATCACCCGGGAAATGTGAGGGTACCCAATCGAGTATGATTCCGATACCGGCCTGGTGAAAACAATCGACTAAATACATGAACTCCTCGGGCGTTCCAAACCTGCTTGATGGCGCGAAATATCCGGTGATCTGATAACCCCACGATCCGAAAAACGGGTGCTCCATCACCGGCAAAAATTCAACATGGGTAAAACCCAAATCGGACACATAGGCAACCAACTCATCGGCCATTTCACGATAGCTTAACGAGCGATTTCCATCATCATATTTTCTTCGCCATGAACCAAAGTGCACTTCGTATACCGCGTAAGGTTTTGGTTTTCCGGTTTGGACCTTACGCTTCTCCAGCCATTTTTTATCCTTCCATTCGTAGGCAGTATCCCAAACAATAGAAGCTGTTTTAGGTGGCGTTTCAGCAAACATGGCAAAGGGATCAGCCTTCTCTAGAAAATCACCCGTATTGGAGTGGATAGCATACTTGTAGGCTTCGCCCCGCTGCACACCAGGAAAGAAACCTTCCCATATTCCGGATTCATCCCAACGGGGTGCAAGTTTATGACTTTCACTATTCCAATAATTAAAGTTTCCAATCACGGAAACAGTGCGGGCATTAGGTGCCCACACGGCAAAGTAGGTTCCCTTTTTACCGTTAAACTCCACCGGAAAAGAACCGAGTTTTTCATAAAGTTTAAAGTGTTTACCCGTTTTAAATAAGTGAATATCAAAATCAGTTAACCGGCTATAAACATCCGTGGTAACACTTGCTTCGGGTGATATCTTTTTCTTTTTACCCATAATATATTATCTTCTTATACATAATCGAACTTCTGCCACTAAAGCACAAAAACACAAATTTTTATAACACGAAACGTTTTATACCTGAACCTATGTTGGCAACATTAAAATTTATCAGATATCCCAGGCGTTTATTGGTTATTTTTAAATGACTCAGAATTTGAGCCTCCCAAACTGGATTTACCAATTCAACTGCCTTTAGTTCGCAAATTATATTGTTTTCAACCAATACATCCAATCGCAATGCCTCAGGAAAAGTTATTCCATCATAATAAACTGGAATATCAACTTGTCTTAGAAAACTAAGATTTCTCTTATTCAACTCGTGACAGAAACAAACCTCATAAACCTGCTCAAGCAAGCCGGGCCCCAATTCTTTATGAACAGTAAATGCAGAATCAACAATAAGTTTTCCAATTCGCTCAAGCTCTTGAGGAATTGGCTCAAATACCTTTTTGTGCAATTTGGTGACTTCGTGATTTTGTGGCATTCCTAATTATTGAAAGGAATTTAAATATTAAGTAAAGTCTATTTCTTCGTTTTCTTTTTGCTGTCGCGTTCTTCCTTGGCCAATGCATACCTGCTCATATGGTAATAAATTCCACGTAACGGTATCACAACCCAGTCGGGACGACCATTTAACTCATACCCCAATTCATAAATAGCTTTCTCTATCAGAAATGTACGGATGAGCACTTCATTTTCGTACGACAACTCTTTGCCTAAGCCAAGCCGCTCAAGATAGGCCCCAAAATAAAAGCGACTTACATAATGCTGCCATTGCTCGGCCCATGACTCTAAGAACTCCATGTCCCGATCGCGGTAATTTTCATTGAGTAAAATCTTACCAAAGGCTGCATATTGAAATGAGCGCATCATGCCCGCAACATCTTTCAACGGATTTTTCTTTAGCCTGCGCTCGCTGAAAGAAAAGCCAGGTTCGCCTTCAAAGTCAATAATCACAAAATCCTTACCGGTGAATAATACCTGACCCAAATGAAAGTCGCCATGAATACGTGTTTTTGTAGCGTGGATTCGCACTTCATAGATTTCCTTGAAGCAATCCAATACGTCATTCTCCATGGCAAGAACTTTTTTAGCAAGTTCCCGAATTTCAGGATTTAGTTTTGAGAGGGATGACTCCAATAAATTAAAACGGTCGCGTACAAGCTTGCGCAACGATGAATACAAGGATCGTTGGTAGTTAGCCGTAAACTGCTCCGGTGCAAAGGCTGGATTGCTTTGGTCTGATGCAAGCGCCAGGTGCATCTCAGCTGTTCGTTGTCCAAGGCGTACTACACGCTCATAAAACCCCCGTCCGATAAACTCCTGAATGAGTTCGGGGGCTTCTTCAAAGGTAATACTCGATTTGTTAATCAACTTAGGAAGCTTCTCCTTCTTGGCCTTTGTAATAACACGTTCAAAGAATCTCCCTACCGAATCGGTGGTCATGCTCCAGGCTTCACCCTGATTTTCCACTTTCTCCTGTAACAACCCAAATACGATCACCTTTCCTTCTGAATCTACAAACTCAACGCTTCCGGTATACTTCGGACTGTTTGCAAAACTGGTGTTCTCGGAGAGAAATCTTACAATTTCCAGGTCGGGGTTAATTTCACGTTCAAGCTTTCGATAAAACTTAAAGAAATACTTATCATTATAGATGATAGCCGTATTGCTTTGGTCGGCCTTAAGGACTTTTGAGTCTACTTCATCATCAAGAATAATCTTATTAAACACACTTGAATTAAATTCCAGTACCCCGTCATCGAATTTAACCCGCGACTTCTTGTCCATACTCAACAGTAAATAATCGCGGAAGCTCTTATCATAACTGCTGTCCATCACAAAACCAACTTCATCCTGAATCTCGGCACGGCATACTACACTTTGTGCGTGATACTCCACCCGGTCGATCACCGTATCAGCCGGAGCAAACGTGAGGGGAAGGAAATACAATTCCGGTAATCGCTGAACGTAGTGTACCTCCACCAACGTAAGGTAATGGGTCTGACCATTAACCTTTAGCGGGATCATTTTTTCAATACCCATTTTGCTGATGACCTTGGCTTTTCCACCAAACCACCGGCATTTCTTCATGAAAGGCGGAAGAATCTTTCGTTCGAACTGGCGCTTCTCATTATAAGAATTGAAAACCTTTTCCCATGAAAGATCGGTGGCGAAAAGCGGAAGCTCACCACTGGTTTCAGGCTTAGCTTTTTTATCAACCGTATCCAACTGCAGCCAGTAGTACCCATACGGACCAATGGTTATGGGGTATTGTCCGTCTCCCACATTCATGAATCTATTCTGACTGAAGACTTCGGTTACGTCACAATCTTTAAACTCAGTAAGATTAAGTGAAGTAACCTGTGAAAATTGTGAGAGATTAGCCACCAGTATGATGCGCTGCTTTTCATACGATCGTAAAAAGCAAAGTACTTTACTGTTTGTGCTCTCAATAAATTTCATGTCCCCGCGACCAAACACGCTAAGTCGTTTGCGCATGGCAATAACCTGGCGAATCCACCACAGCAATGAAGAAGGATTTTCATCCTGTGTGGCCACATTTACCGATTCGTAACGATAGATCGGATCGGTGATAACAGGCAAGTAGAGCTTTTGTGGATTGGCGTTTGAAAAACCGGCATTCACGTTCATACTCCATTGCATGGGTGTACGAACGCCAAATCGATCACCCAAATAAATATTATCACCCATTCCAATTTCATCGCCATAGTACAGCACGGGCGAACCCGGAAGTGAAAGTAAAATAGAATGGAGTAATTCAATTTTCTTTCGATCATTATTCAACAGTGGAGCTAATCGCCTGCGGATACCCAGGTTGTATTTGGTATGCGGATCGTTCGCGTATGCTTTAAATAAGTAATCTTTCTCCTCTTCCGTAACCATCTCCAGTCCAAGTTCATCATGATTGCGAAGGAATAATGCCCATTGACTATTGGGCGGAGTGTCGGGTGTTTGTTCCAGTATATCAACAATGGGATAACTATCCTCCGTTCTTAGCCCGAGGAATAAGCGCGGCATTAGCGGATAATTAAAATTCATATGGCACTCCTGGCCATCCCCAAAATAGGTTGCTGCGTCTTCAGGCCAAAGGTTGGCTTCGGAAATTAGTATCCGGTTTTTATAGTTCTTATCGATGTGTGCACGAATACGCTTTAGGAAATCATGTGTTTGCGGAAGGTTTTCACAACTGGTTCCCTCCTCCTCAAATAAAAACGGAGCGGATGGCAATCGAAATCCGTCAACACCCATCTTCATCCAAAAGTCGATGACCTTGATCATCTCCATTTGAACTTCCGGGTTTTCGTAATTCAATTCGGGCTGATGGCGATAAAAGCGGTGCCAGTTGTAGGCCTTTGCCTCAGCGTCCCAGGTCCAATTCGAGGATTCATCATCCTGAACGATCAATCGTGCCTCAGCATATTTGTTCGGAGTATCACTCCAAACATAAAATTCACGATACCGTGAACCGGGCTTTGCTTTGCGCGCGCGCTTAAACCAGGGATGCTGATCGGAGGTGTGGTTGAGTATCAGTTCTGTAATTACACGTATGCCCCGGGCATGAGCTTCCTTTAAAAATGCTTTAAAGTCTGACAACGTGCCGTAATCCGGATGGATGTCATAATGATCGGTAACATCATACCCATCATCTTTTAGTGGCGATGGATAAAAAGGTAAAAGCCACAAGGTGTTAATCCCCAGATCTTCCAGGTAATCCAGTTTTTGCACCAAACCATTGAAATCGCCAATGCCATCACCGTTGCTGTCATAAAAAGCCCGAACAGACACTTCATAGAAAATAGCGTCTTTAAACCATAGGGGGTCAGTATTTTTTTGAGCACTCATTTCACATATTGGATTCGTGTATGTCTAGCTTGAATAAATGAAAAGGTATTTTGTGCGGATTCAATTCCACATAATTCCATTCCTGCGTCCAGGTGTAATATTCATCGGTCATTAAATCGTGAAGCTTCACATTAACCTTGTCACCGAGCTTTAGTACATGTTTTGGAAGCTGTACGTAGCCATGCTGATTATTATGCTGATCAAGGTTAACAATAACCAATATGATGCTGCTTAAATCATCTGTAAATTTTAGATACGCCAGCAAGGCATCATTCTCAATGGAACAAAATTGAATGTTCCAGGTTGATTGCAGGGCCTTATGCTCCTTGCGCGCTTTGTTGATGATGGAAATAATATCTGTCATCCGGTTGGTGCGCCTCCAGTTGAATTCTTTTATCTCATACTTCTCCGAGTCCATATATTCTTCCTTTCCGGGAACCGGATTATTGTCATAGAATTCATAAGGCGGACCATAAATTCCATAACTGGATGACAAGGTAGCTGCCAAGGCCAGGCGAATGATGAACATATTTTCGCCTTGATGCTGGAGATGATACGGAAGAATATCGGGTGTATTCGGCCAAAAATTCGGTCGGAAGTAATTACGGGACGGGCCATAAACCAATTCATTCATGTACTCCATTAACTCCTGCTTACTAACCCGCCAGGTGAAGTACGTATAGGATTGCGTGAAACCAGATTTAGCCAGCGAGGCCATAATTCGGGGGCGGGTAAAGGCTTCCGAGAGAAAGATAACATCCGGATGCTGCTTGTGCACTTCTGCTATGGCCCACTCCCAAAACGGAATAGGCTTAGTATGTGGATTATCCACCCGGAAAATGGTTACGCCTTGCTCGACCCAATACAGTATTACGGACTTTAATTCATTCCACAGTCCTTGCCAGTCTTCACATTCAAAATTGAATGGATAAATATCCTGATATTTTTTTGGTGGATTTTCTGCGTATTGAATAGAGCCGTCAGGCCTCTGCTTAAACCACTCGGGGTGTTCCTTTACATACGGATGATCAGGTGCACATTGAAAGGCCAGATCCAGTGCAATATCAATCCCAATTTTCTTTGCTTCCGCGATCAGCTTTTTATAATCATCCAATGTACCCAACTCAGCATGAATCGCCTTATGTCCGCCTTCATCACTACCAATAGCCCAGGGAGAGCCCGGCTCACCTTCCTTGGCGCGCACATTATTATTTTTTCCTTTGCGATTTACTTTTCCGATCGGGTGAATGGGCGGCAGGTACAATACATCAAACCCCATGGCCGAAACACGGGGCAGTAACTTGATTACATCTTTAAAGGTGCCATGCTTTCCGCTGGCACCTGCAGATCGTGGAAACAATTCATACCACGTACTGAATAATGCTTTTGGCGTTTCAACTACTATGACTAATTCCTTTTTGTATCGGTTTTCAAATTCACGCAACGGGTGTTTATGAACAAGCTCATTAAATTCAACACTTTGTACATACTCTACATTTTCCAGGTACTTTTTATCGTCTCTGAATTTCGTTGCCAATTGAATCAATTCCTTCTCTTTCTTTCCGGCAACACGTTCCAGCAAAATAGCACCTTCCAACAGCTCCAACTTTACATTAAGCATGGCTTGCGCTTTTTTCTTTATACCGTCATGCCAGGTCTCCAGGTGATCAATCCAGGCTTCAACTGTAAAAACGTAATCTGTTTTTTCGGTTGTATAGAAAGATGCCCGCCACGTATCATTACCCAGTTCAACCATGGGTGTGCGGTGCCATTCCCGGGTTCCGGCTTTTTTATAAAGTACATCGGCACGGACATGGTCATGGCCGTCTGCAAAAATATCGGCTGTTACATCCACCCGCTCGCCTACGGTGCGTTTGGCCGGATAGCGACCGCCATCTACTTCGGGTTGAACATTTTCAATTATTACCCGAACCTGGCCGGGTATTTTTTCTAAACTCATATCTCAATTATTCTATTTCAAAAACAAAAGCTCCAAATGCCGGAAGTTCAAGATTCACAAAAAGTTCGATCAGTGTTTCATCTTCTTCGCGCCATAGCAATTCCTTTAGAGCATATTCTTTATCAGCATGAAGCGACAATTTTCCGGCAACCACCGAAGGAATTGAAACCCTGACCTTTCTGCTTGTTGAATTAAACCCTGCAACAATCAGTAGTTTTTTATCACCTGCAAAACGAAGGCATGCAAACACATCATCATTAAAATTTTTCTGATCAATGTTATACGCTGTTATATCTTCATAATCGCCTGATACAATAGCCGGATGCTTGCCCGCCAGGTTTAACAGCGATGAATACAAATTCCTGAGCTTTTGCTGATCCTCACTGAGTAATGCGCCATCAAAGACTCCACCATTCATCCACTTCTGATGTTCGGGTACACCCCAATAATCAAAAATAGTAGTGCGCCCATCATCGCCCTGAAAACCTTCAGCACCTGCTCCGGGTTCACCCACTTCCTGACCGAAATAAATCATCACTGGTCCCTGATCAATGGTGGCACTGATGACCATAGCCGGAACGGCCTTCCATGGATTACCCGCAAAATATTTTGAGGCAATGCGCTGCTCATCATGATTCTCCAGGAAATGGAGCATGTTGGCGTTGATGCCCTTCAGGTCATTTTGAATAACGGCAACATCTTCCGTGCTGCGCTTACCATTTACTAATAACCGGAGGGTATCATATAGCTGAACCTTATCATACAGGTAGTCGAATCTTCCTGTGTGAATGTAATTTCGATACTGAGCAGGATTATAAATTTCAGCAACAAAAATAATATCCGGATTCACAGCTTTCACTTGTGGAATAGCCCATTGCCAGAATTCCACAGGTACCATCTCGGCCATGTCGCACCGGAAACCATCTACGTTTTTCTTTGCCCAAAACACGAGTATATCCTTCATCTTTACCCATGTGTCCGGAACCGGATCAAAATAGGTTTGCCTTCCATTTTCAATGTCAACTCCGTAATTGAGTTTCACGGTTTCAAACCATTCGTTCACACCAGGGGTGGCAGTAAATTGATCATTGCCGGTAACTTTTGCGGGCGTCTCATCAAATTTTCCATCCTTGGTAGGAAATTCATGATCAGGGCCAAGCGACTGGTAATCTTTTGGCACCACAAACGATTCGCCTGGCAAATAATAAAAGTTATTGTCCGGTTTGAACCGCACGTTCTTATCATCAAACTCGCCAAGGTCAATAACACCCTTAGGTTTGGCATCCGATTTATAGGCACGGGCTACATGATTGGGCACAAAATCAATAAGAACCTTTAAACCGTGTTTGTGGGTGCGCTCAACAAGTTGCTCAAACTCTTTCATACGGTTGGGCACCGATACCGCCAGATCAGGGTTAATATCGTAGTAATCTTTTATGGCATAGGGAGACCCCGCTCTGCCCTTCACCACATCGGCATCATCGAGGGGCATTCCATAGTTTGTATAATCGGTAAGCACGGCATGTTCAAGAACACCCGTGTACCAAACATGCGTAATACCCAATTGCTTGAGCGATTCTAACGCGCGGTCATTAATATCCGAGAATTTGCCTACACCATTTTCTTCCAGCGTTCCGTAAGGCTTATTTACCGTTTCTTTGTTCCCAAAAAGACGGGTCATCAGCTGGTAAACTATAATCTTTTGGGGCGCTGTTTGCATGGTGGGTAGCGGAGGAATTTCCTCTTTCTTCTGGCCGCATCCTGACAGGGCAAGAATGGCTAAAATAAGGGTAAATCGGTACATTCTGAAAGATAAGCAATGATATGAACCGACTGCGGTTAAGCAATACAAAATTTCATGCAAACGATTGCGAAGAAAAATCAGCTCAAACCAAAAAACACGTTCAATTACCCTCTGAAAAAATGCTGATAAATAAGACGATCAAGTATATTTACTTTCTGTCATAATTGAACCCCTTATGTACCTAAACATTGACGCAACAAAAGAAAACACATTCGATGCTATTGTAGTCGGCACCGGCATTAGTGGTGGCTGGGCCGCCAAAGAACTGACTGAAAAGGGATTAAAAACTTTAGTATTGGAGCGTGGACGGGATGTTAAGCACCCCGACTACCCTACTGCCACTAAAGATCCCTGGCAATTACCTTTTGCCGATCGACCAACACCGGAAGATCTGGAAAAACAAGGGGTTCAAAACCGAACCGGCTACACCATCCGCCAATCGACCAAGCATTGGTTCGTAAACGATCTTGAAAATCCTTATACCGAAAAAGAAGGTAAGCGCTTCGACTGGATGCGGGGGTACCATGTAGGTGGCCGCTCCATTATGTGGGGCCGGCAGAGTTACCGGTGGGCGCCCTTGGATTTTGAAGCCAACCTCAAAGAAGGAATTGGGATTGATTGGCCAATTCGCTATAAAGAAATAGAACCCTGGTACGACTATGTTGAAACTTTTGTGGGGGTAAGTGGCCAGGCAGAAGGGCTTGACTACCTTCCCGACAGTAAATTCATTCAGCCCATGGAACTGAACTGTGTGGAGAAAGAATTGAAGAAATCCATGAAAGATAAATTTGGCCGGGTATTAACCATTGGACGCGTAGCCAACCTGGCCGGACCATTGGCGCATGATAAGAGTCCGCAACGCGGAACATGTCAATACCGTAACCTGTGCAGCCGCGGTTGTCCTTATGGAGCCTATTTCAGCAGTAACTCAGCCACGTTGCCTTCTGCCGCGGCAACCGGAAACATGACGCTTCGGGCAAATTCAATTGTCTATGAAGTTATCTACGATGAACAAAAAGGAAGGGCTGCGGGCGTTAAAGTTTTAGATTCAGAAACCGGTGAACAAGCCGAGTACTACGCCAAGGTAATTTTCTTGTGCGCCTCTACGATGGGCTCAACATTCATCCTCATGAATTCAAAATCCAAGCGTTTCCCCAATGGTCTTGGAAATGATAGTGATCAATTAGGCCGTAACATTATGGATCACCACCTGGGCGTTGGCGCAAGTGCCGATGTGGATGGCTTTGAAGATCAATACTATTACGGTAGAAGAGCAAACGGAATTTACATCCCCCGCTTCCGGAACCTGGGTAAGGATAAGCGTGATTACCTGCGCGGCTTCGGATATCAGGGTGGAGCCAGTCGTCAGGGCTGGGGCAGATTAGTAGCCGAGTTAAGTATTGGTGAACAGTTAAAAGAAGCGGTGACCACTCCCGGAAAATGGAGCATTGGTATGGGTGGTTTTGGTGAAGTATTGCCCGACCCTACCAATAGGGTTACCATCAATCCTGACAAAAAGGATAAATATGGTCTTCCTACGCTACTGTTTGACACCGAGTTTAAAGAGAATGATTTCAAAATGCGTAAGGATATGGCGAATGATGCGGCTGAAATGCTGGATGCCGCTGGATTTAAAAATGTTCGTTCTTTTGATAACCCATCACAGCATGGACTGGGACTGGGTATTCATGAAATGGGAACAGCCCGTATGGGTAAGAACCCAAAAACATCGGTGCTTAATAAGTATAACCAGGTCCACGCCTGCAAAAATGTATTTGTTACCGATGGCTCCTTTATGACCTCCGCTTCTTGTGTAAATCCGTCTTTAACCTACATGGCATTCACCGCACGTGCTGTTAACTATGCAGTTGAAGAACTTAAAAAACAAAACCTTTAATCCATCGCGTTATGAACAGACGAGAAGTAATAAAACGAACAGCACTATTGATGGGCGGTGTGGTATCGGCACCTGCCATTATGGGTATATTAAAAGGCTGCCAGGCCAAACCCGGTATTGACTGGACTCCTGAATTTTTCACCGCTGATCAGGCATATGTGATAACAGAAGTGGCTGAGATTATCATACCTAAAACGGATACCCCAGGCGCTAAAGAAGCTGGTGTACCTTCCTTTATTGAGCAGATGATTTTTAAAGCTTACAAGGAAGCTGATCGGGAGAAGTTTATAACTGCGTTAGATGATTTCACAGCCACCTCTGGATTTTTGAAACTGAATGGTGAGAAACAAAAAGCTTATGTACTGGAGGCACACCAAAAAGCTATCGAAGAAAAACCGGAACAACGACCTTTCGTGATGATGATGAAAGAACTAACCATGCTGGGATTCTTTACCAGCAAGCCGGGAGCAACTGAGGTATTGCGTTATGAGGCCGTGCCTGGTTACTACAACGGCTGCATGCCGTTGAGTGAGGTGGGCAAAACATGGGCGACATAAAGTCACCAAACTATAAAAAAGCCAGTTGCTAACTGGCTTTTTTGATTTTGTAAGAGTACGTGCTCTTAAAGAATTTTCTTCAGATGGTTATACCCCAATGTAATCGCCTCTATCTGTGGTCGGGTAAAATATTCTTGCTCCAGAAAGAAATGTTTCATTCCTGATTGTTGCGCAGCAGCAAAAACTTGTTTATAGTCTATTGAACCAGAGCCCACATCGGTTTGAAGCTTACGGTCGTTTTTATCCATATCCTTCACATGCCATAAATGAATGCGTCCTGCATACTTCTTAAACAGTTCAAGCGCACTCACTTCAGCAAAGGTAGTCCAGTACATATCCAGTTCTAAAACAACGGAAGGATCAAGTTCTTTTACCAATATATCATAGGGAACCTGATCATCAAGTTTAATAAATTCAAACTCATGATTATGATACCCCAGCGTAATGCCCGCTTGCTTGCACACTTCGTTTGCCTTATTCATTAATGCTCCAACCCGCTTGTAATCATCCAGCGTTTTTCGTTCATCCGGGTGGAGCCATGCAATAATCATATATTTCTGCCCGGCTTTGGCGGCATCTTCCACAGCACGTTCCCACTCGTTTACCAGCGTACCTTTCATTGTAGGGAATGCCTGGCCGGTTACATAATGTCCACTTACCACCTTCATGCCCATGCCGTTAACCATGGAAATAAAATCCTGATATGGCAACCCCAACGCTTTACCATCACCGTAGCTGTAAGCTTCTAATTCCTTAAACCCAATATTTGCTACTTGTTGAAGTGTACCCTTTACATCTTTGAGTATGATGTCTTTCAAGGTGTAAAGTTGAATACCAATGGGCTTTGCTGTTGAGGGCGTATTACAACTGAGCAGGGATGGCAATAAAATTCCACCGGTAGCAGCCAGGGCCGAATGTTGAATAAATGTTCTTCTTTTCATAGGTTATGGTTATCGTGTTCTAATCCATTCATAGGCTTCTTCTTCGTCAGAAAACACAGCTAGTTGGACACCGTGCCTGGCAAATTTTTCCTCTGCGTTCAGCTTAAATTTCTCCATGGGGTATTCGGCAAAAAAGTCATCGCCTAATATCACTCCATGATACTTCACACCTGCTTTTACAAACAACAAATCTTCCCAAACTTCAGAAAACCATTCTTCAGTTTCCTGGTCAACTTCTCCCAGCAATTGCGTGTCTGCCAACCAGGCCAGGTTGTTATAAGCTTTTGATAATTCAATGTACCGTTGTTGAATGGTTATTAAATTGGCGCGAAAAATTTCTCCGGAAGGCTCAGCTTTCCATCGGTGTTTCAGAACAGGCAATGTATCATCCAGTTCACAGATGACATACTCGTTCTCAAACACCAACTGAGTCATATTTTATTTTCTTTCTTCACCATCCAATGAAAGAACATAAATCGCCATTTTCTCGGCATCTTCCTGTTTCAGATCAGGATGACCATTCATAGGCACCTCGCCCCAAACACCACTGCCCCCTTCAATAATCCGTTTAGCCAGGTACTTAATGTTCTCATCGTTGAATTCATACTTCTCTGCCACTTCCTTATGTGCCGGTCCTATGATTTTATTGGTAGGATGATGACACGTTTTACAATCGGACTCATCTACCAAAAGTTTTCCTATAGCAGCCAGTTGGCCGGTTGAAAGTTGAGTCGGTTCATCTTGATTTTGATCAGTCGATTTATTTCCTCCACAAGAAACCAGTAAGGAGAAAAAGAGTGCTGTAGCTAAAATTTTGTTCATCATATACCTAGTATTTTTTTGTTCAATTTAACATCTGTTCCTGCGGAAGCAAAATCATCGAATGCTTTATCAGTGACACGAATAATATGATCTTTTATAAAGCCAGCCCCCTCCTGGGCACCCTGTTCGGGATGTTTAATGCAACACTCCCACTCCAATACGGCCCATCCATCATAATTGTACTGTGCCAGTTTGGAAAAAATGTTTTTAAAATCTACCTGGCCATCGCCTAAGGAACGAAAACGTCCCGGCCGGTTTATCCAATCCTGAAAGCCACCATAAACACCACTTTTACCTGTAGGATTAAACTCTGCATCCTTAACATGAAACATTTTAATGTAAGGGTGATAAAAATCAATGTATTGCAGGTAATCCAATTGTTGCAGCACAAAATGACTTGGATCGTAAAGCAGGTTAGCGCGTGGGTGATTACCCGTTTCTTTCAGAAACCGCTCAAAGGTAACACCGTCATGCAGATCTTCACCCGGATGTATTTCATAACAAACATCCACACCGGCTTTATCAAATACATTTAAAATCGGAAGCCAACGTTTTGCAAGCTCTTTAAATCCTGCCTCAACCAATCCGGCAGGGCGTTGGGGCCATGGATACACGGTATGCCATAGCAGAGCACCGGAAAAAGTAGCATGTGCTTTCAACCCGAGGTTTTTACTTGCCTTTGCGGCTAACTTAAGTTGATCAACAGCCCAGGCCGTTCTTGCTTTGTAGTTGCCCTTTAATTTTTTGGGAGCAAAGCCATCGAACATAACATCATAAGCAGGGTGAACAGCTACCAGTTGTCCCTGAAGATGTGTACTGAGTTCTGTTATCTCAACACCACATGACTCCACCGTTTCCCGATATTCATCGGCATACGTTTTACTCTCCGCCAATTTCTTTAAATCAATAAAGCGTTCGTCCCAGGTAGGTATCTGTACGCCAACATAGCCGAGCGATGATGCCCATTTGCATATCGACTTCAGGTCATCAAATGGTGGTTCGTTACTAATAAACTGCGCTAAGAATATGGCAGGTCCCTTTATCGTTTTCATAAATACTTATACTTCAAATGGTGTCCACTTTTCCTTACTGCTGCCACTTTTTACAACACTATCAATAAATGCCATACCCCGAATGCCATCATCAACCGATGGAAAATCGAGAAGCGGTGACGGTTTTGTTCCATCCAACCGGGCGGATAACGTGAGGGCAAAATTGCGATACAGGTTAGCGAAAGCTTCCAGGTACCCTTCGGGGTGACCTCCAGGAGTTCGAGTATTAAAAGCAGCTTCTGCGTTTATGAAGCCATTGGTGCCAGCCTTTAGAATTTGTGTTGGCTTGTCGAGCCATTTTACAATAAGTGTATTGGGATCCATCTGAGCCCACTCCAATCCACCGTGCTCACCATAAATACGAATTCGCAGGGCATTTTCTTCCCCTGCTGCTATTTGTGTTGCTACAAGCACTCCGGCAGCACCATTATCAAATTTTAATAACACATTTCCATCATCATCGAGGGCCCTGCCCGGAACTACAATGTTAAGATCGGCACACAGGTGCGTGATCTTTAATCCCGAAATAAACTCTGCCAGATGTGCTGCATGTGTTCCAATGTCGCCCATGGCCCCTGCTTTACCAGACCGTTTTGGATCAGTACGCCAGGCAGCCTGAGCATTACCCTCCCGTTCACTCATTTTACTGAGCCATCCTTGCGGATATTCAACCATAATTTTCCTGATTTTTCCAAATACACCTTCACGAACCATTGCCCGTGCTTGCCGCACCATAGGATAGCCTGAGTAGGTGTGAGTCAGACACAATAACAAACCGGTTTCCTCAACTTTCTTTTTAAGTTGACGGGCCTCATCCAGGGTAAGCGTAATGGGCTTTTCAATAACAACATGGAAACCCTTTTCAAGCGCCATCATGGCTGGTCCAAAATGCGCAAAATTTGGTGTTACAATTGTTACGAAATCAAGACGCTTATCGGAAGGAAGTTTAGCTTCCTTCTCCAGCATTTCTTCATAGGTCAGGTAGGTTCGGTCATCTTCCAGAAAAATCATCCGGCCACTTTCTTTGGCAGATTCAGGGCTTATACTGAGGGCACCGGCCACAATCTCAATCAAACCATCCATATTGGCTGCAATCCGGTGAATGGCTCCAATAAAAGCATCCTTACCTCCACCTACCATGCCCATGCGTAATTTTCTATTCACATTAAATAAGGTTTAGTGTTCCTGAGCAATATATCGAAAAGAAGTAAAACCTGAGGGTAGATTTTATGCAAACGTTTGCAATTTGTTTATGTACTTGCGCAATCGATTTATTCGTGCAATTTTAGATGCTCAATCCGATTCAAACCATGGCTACTCCACACACTAATCTTAACCTGCGTTTAAGCGTAATGATGTTCTTCCAGTTTTTTATCTGGGGCGGTTTCTTTGTTACCATGGGTAGCTACCTGTTGGAAGCCTTCAAAGGCACGGAAGGAATCAACTCCATAATCGGCAGTGCCTATGCAACGCACAATTGGGCAGGATTACTGGCTCCTTTGTTTGTTGGCCTTATTGCTGACCGCTACATCAATGCTGAAAAGGTGAATGCATTTTGTCACTTGGTTGGCGCTGGTTTGCTATGGTATGCGGCACAACTAACTGATCCTGGAACTTTCATCTGGGTGATGTTTGCGTACTTCATGCTATTTATGCCTACGCTGGCATTAGTCAATGCCATTGCCTTTGCCAACATCGAAAATCCTGACAAACAATTTCCGGCTATTCGGGTGTGGGGAACCATTGGTTGGATTGTTGCCGGATTAGTTGTTGCCCAAACGGTTTTGGGTTGGGTTGATATTCCGCTTATAAAAATGCTTACCGGTGTTGAAAATGCGCAGGCCACTAACATCCCCTTAAAGATGTGCGCGATCATGTCGCTTATTTATGGCCTCTACAGTTTCACCTTACCCGCAGCACCGCCACAGGCAAAAGGTCAGGCGTTTAGTTTCAGCAAAGCCCTCGGTCTGGATGCCATTAAACTTATGGGCGAACGTAACTTTGGCATTTTCGCGTTATGCAGTTTTCTGATTTGTATTCCATTGGCCTTCTACTATGCCCGCACAAATGATTTTATTACCGCCATGGCCTTTGGCGAAAAGTCTGCTTCCTTCATGACCATTGGTCAGGTGAGCGAAGTGTTGTTTATGCTGCTCGTACCCTTTTTTATTATTCGGTTAGGGGTAAAATGGATGCTGTTGGTAGGTATGCTCGCCTGGACTTTGCGTTACTTTCTGTTTGCAAGTTTTCCTGAATCTTCTGCACTACTAATAATGGGGATTGCGCTTCATGGAATTTGTTACGATTTCTTCTTTGTTACCGGCCAGCTGTATGTTGATCGCAAAGCACCTAAGGACATACGCGCCAGTGCACAAGGATTATTTGCTTTATTAACGTATGGTGCCGGTATGTTAATTGGTAATTACATATTAGGCTGGTGGGGCGACCGTATCCAATTGGATGGCTCCTCCACAGCCGGTTGGCTGCAGGGTGCCTTTACTTTTTGGATTATGCCTTCTTCCATAGCCCTGGGTGTAGCCATTCTTTTCTTCTTTACTTTTTGGGAAAAGAAAGATGAAATAAAAGCTTAACCCTTGCTAACTATAGGTGGTTTTCATAATTGCTTTTACTTCCTGAAGTGATTTAAAGACTGAAAATGTTTTACCCTGCGTACGAAGCGCCCCTAAGGTATTTCCATATTGGGCAGCTGTAATATACCCGACAGAATCTTCAAGCAAGCCATAACCTACACCTCCTGCAAATGAGTCTCCGCAGCCGGTTGTGTCGATTACCTCTTTAACCTTCACTGCAGGAACCATCGTTTCAACAACTTTGCGGTTTTCCTTATAGTAAACCAGACAACCAGTTGAATCAGCTGTAATATACACACATCGCACACCTTGATTAAGGCAATGTGTTGCAAACTTCAATAACTCTACTCTATCCAGGTGGGATGTATCGGTGTAGTCGCTTGTCTCGTATTCCTTTTTAAACCACGAGGCATGAGCCTCCTCCAGGTTCATTTTTAATACATCAATATACGGAAGCCACTGATCGCGATCGATCCAGAATTTTCGCTGGCGTTCGCCATTAAAGAGGCAGGCGGTTGTTGGGCCGTGTGCATCGAATATTATTGTTCCTTTACTTTTACTTTTAATGAACTTCAGCGTATCCATTGAAATCTCATAATCACTGATCGGAACAAAAACAAAAGCATCACAATCCAGGATATCCTTAACATCATCAGGCAAAATAGGATCCATGAATCCGGTTTGTCGCTCAACACGATTGTTCATGTCCAGAAATTTTAAGCTGATAATATCACCCTGATCATTTTTGGTAGTAATACATTTTGTATTGATACCCTTGTAACCCGCGAAAACTTCTTTTACATTATCGAGGTCAACTTTGCGTACATGTGCCACCGGAAAAATTTCCAATTGATCACCCGCCATAATAGACAGGGCGATTACCGGGTGGGTAATACAACCCCACTTCTGGATCAGGTCGCCATTATGCGTTACAATATGATCGCGGGGTATGGGGCCAAGAACTGCAATTCGTCTCATAAGTTTTAATTTTCTGTTAGAAAGGCTGCTCCAAAAACACCTGCACTGTCGCCCAACAGTGGCTTCACTACAGGTGTATCCAGGCGATCGTTAAAAACATATTGTTTAAGATAATTAATTCCTTCAGTATAAATAGAGGGAATATTACCTACACCTCCGCCAATAACGATTACATCCGGATCAAGAATGTTGATTACCACGCTCAAGGCTTTGCCAAACATTTCGTGCAACCGATGAATCGTCTTAACTGCTACCGTGTCTGATTGATCAACCGCGCGGGCATGGATTTCTTTCAACTTAAGTGATTGCCCGCTTTGTTCTCGATAATAGCGCTCCAATGCGGGTCCGGCAATGACATTTTCAACACAGCCAACTTTACCACAATAACATTTCCCTCCGGATTCATCCAGAAAATTATGCCCCCACTCACCCGCTATTCCCTGCAAACCGTTAATTACTCTGTTGTTTACCACAATGCCACCGCCACAACCTGTGCCCATAATCACACCGAAAACAACTTCTGCCTTTGGAAATTTCTCTTTCACAACACCCAAACGCGTTTCAGCCAATGCAAAACAGTTGGCATCATTTGCAGTAAGTACTTTTATCCCCAATAATTTTTCAAGATCCTGTTGAAGCGGTTTAAAATTAAGAACTGTTGAATTACTGTTTTTAAAAAGACCGGTATGTGGATCCATGGTACCGGGTGTACCAATACCAATCTTCTCCGGACGATAGCCTGCTTTGGCCTCCATCATATCCACCAGCCTCTTTATTTGATTGAGCACATGTTCATAGCCAAGGTTCGCTTCCGTGGAAACACGATCGCGAAAAATAGATTCAGCACTGGAGGAAGATTTCATGATAATACCTTCCACTTTTGTACCGCCTAAATCAATTCCCCAAAGTTCTTTCTTGTTCATGATCATAAAAACTACTTATTCTCACCTGAGTACTGTGTTGTTTCCTTATGAAAGGTACGCCAGGAATGCCAAAATTCCTGATAGCCTTGGACACGATTGAGCCGACTGTTTACCAGAGCACCTTCAACACATTCTCCACTCATATTCCATGGTGAGTTTGTTTGTACATCTTTAATAGCATCGCTTTCGGAGTCATAAAAGAAGGTTAATGAATCACGATTCCAGATATGAAATGAAGCGGAATCTGACTGCATATAAATAAGCAAAGGCACTCCACCTAAGGTATCGTTGATCAATCTTTTTTCCAGTAGCTCATTCCAATCGTATGCGCGTGAATATTTCTTAACCGTTACACCCACTACCCATGATTTATCTTTCCAGGATAGTGAGTCGAGGTATTCCAGGTGACTTTCAATAGTTCCCTTATCAAAACCCTCGAGCTTTTTATATTTTTCAAGATATAGGCTATCAGCCTGAAGAATTTTTGAAGTTGGATAGAGCGCAAGCCATGATCGCAATGACATTTGTTGAGTCGGGAGTTCCTCCAGTGCGCTACCCGTTAACGGGCCGATAATGGCCTCTCCGGTGGCCTGACGCCACCAGCTTTTTGTTGATGCATCTTCAAACATAGCATTGAAATGATCCATACCCACCAGCCTGAAATTTTCCGGTTTGCCGTTCACCATCGGACTAAATACCCGACCTGTGCGGCAAACTGTACAATAGGTAACCATAACCGGAACTCCACCAACACTATCACGCACCTGGTGATGGTAGCCGATGATTTCGATGGGATAAGCTTTTGCCTCACCATTTACCAGTACGCCAACCACTAAACTGGATTGATCAACTTTATTGTCTATGCTGTTACTGAATACAACATGTTTAGGCTGATGGAACATTTTGTCGGCCAAAAAGCGGAAGTTGAACATGTAAAATACAACACCATACAAAATTATACCTGCACCTAATGCTGCTTTCCACCCTACCTCTAATTTAGTAAATGCTTTCGCGACACTCCCTAAAAGTAAAATCCAGCCAATAATTCGTAATACCAGAATATTATTGTGCAGAAAATAAGCAACTGATATGCTTTCCTGCTGCTGACTGCCCGGAAAGGGCATAATAAAATACACCCTTAAAATCTCAAGAGATATTAAGTAGACAATGGTTAGTACAATAACTATCCTTACAATTTTCATTGTTAGTGACTCATGCCTCCTTTTAGTTCAACAATTTGGTTCGTAGTTGGCTTAACACGAATAAATAACACCGCTATGGCTGCCAGCGCCAGCAGTACTCCGGCAAATAAAATAGCATAGCGCGAATCGTTGTTAAGGAAATGCTTGATTACAAATCCAAAAGTTAGGTTTTGCAAAATCATAGGAATAACAATCATCATATTCACGATGCCCATATATACTCCATAGCGCTCTTTGGGTATGGAACCCACTACCATCAGGTAAGGTATGCCCATCATGCTGGCCCACCCTACACCAAAGCCGGTAATGGCAACGAACAATAAAGTCTTATCGGTAATAAACGGAAACCAGATAAATCCTGCAGCTGCCAGACATAAGCATAAAAAATGCACCATCTTAGGACTATACTTCTTCGCGAGCCAGGCCAATCCAAAAGCCGTTAGAAAGGTAACAATGTTGTACCATCCATTAACCAAACCCGTTAAACTCACAGCATTTTCGTAACCCTCAGGATTGGTGGAGGGCGTTGCGCTAAAAATAGAAAGTGCAATACTTTTGGATGAATTCTGCCAATAGCAAAACAAGGCATACCATTGAAATAAATAAACCAGCGCAAGTTGCCACATAACCATCGGCATATCCTTAATGGCCTCAGCAATATCCTTGAAGGAGCCAAAAAGACTTAAAGGTTTCGAGCGGATTTCTTCCAACTCTTCAGGTGATGGCGGAATTTCCGGTGTGGTGCGAATACTCCACCAAACGGAAGTGATCGAACAAAAAGCTCCCAGGAAAAAAGAAGCGAATACCCAGTTCGGAATCGCACCGGTTTTACCCACGATGATCAATGGAAAAGCAAACAGAGAGAAGTTGGCAAGGGTTTGACCTAACCCTGTGAAAAAACTTTGCGCCTGAAATCCGATGCGCTGTTGGTCCTCCGGCAACTTATCGGCAATAAACGCACGGTAAGGCTCCATAGCGGTATTGTTACCGGCATCCAATATCCATAACAAACCAGCCGCCATCCACAACGAACTGCTGAATGGATAAATCAACAACGTGATACTGCATAATAAAGCACCGATAAAAAAGTAAGGATGCCGTCTGCCCCAGCGCGGATGCCAGGTTTTATCACTGAGGGCCCCAATGATGGGCTGAACTAACAGACCTGTAACTGGCCCGGCAAGGTTCAATAACGGAATTTCATCAGGAGCTGCACCCAAAAAATCATAGATGGGATTAACGGCACTCTGTTGTAAACCAAAGCTGTATTGAATGCCAAAGAAACCGACATTCATATTGATGATTTGCCAGAAAGATAACGAGGGTTTATAGGCCGACATGAAGGGACATTAGCTCATAACTTCATGCCTAAAGTATCAATTTATGCCTGAAATTTCTATAGATAGTCAGTATAAATAAATACAAATATTACCCTCAAAATCAAGGGTTTACATTACTTCATGGTAAGCGTACTTTCCCTTCTTGTACGGATATTTGCAATTACCCATTCACCCACACTGGTTCCTTGCTTAACACCTTCATCGATTGCCGGACGATAATGAATGCCACCGTACAGCCGGCTGATTGCAGCTTCATCAGAGGCATGTTTAAATGAGGTAAAACTTCGGGGAGGCAAGCCAAATTCAAGCTCAGTTGAATCAACAAAGTTGAAATTCTCTCCCAGCAATTTAGTCAGTACTACAGATGCCGCACCGGATATTACACTGTGTCCGCTGGTGTGCTCGGGGAATGGCGGTGTTTGAAGCAAGGGTAGCCAGTTTTCATCAATAAACTGGTTAATGTAGGTTTCCGGCCTGACTAGTTTACTACGATACTTCTCATCCCAACAGGAAATAAATCCATCTGCCAACGCTAAGGATACAGTAGCATAGGCTTCGGCAGTTTCAAAAAAATCCTTTCCTGCGCTGGTGCAACTGATACGGGTTATATTAATCCAATGCCCCCCGGGTGAAATTTTCTTTGTGGCAAACATAACATGACCACGAACATTCATCTTAAAAGGATTACAATCCCAGAAGTTGGCAATCGCTTCGTACTCGCTGTTTGCACTGTTTACAGCATCATAAACTTCCATCGCTTCCTGGTAGAATTTACTCTTCGGATCCGTACTAAATGGTGTAGGCGGTGTGGGAATGAATTGGGTTGAGGAGTCAAGAACAAACGGTCTTATTTTCGTCCAGCTTGGCTCAATACCTTCCATGTAAGCCGGTGGTGTTGGCCGCCATTTGGAAGGATCATTTAACATAACTGTATACTTCTCGAAAGTACGGGTTTGTTTATAGTTGTCTTTACCCGACCAATCCAGAATATGTTTTGCTACAGCTTCACCATAGGCGAGTGAATTGTTATACATATCTTCCGGCATACCTGAATTTTTAAACCCAGTTAACGTTTGTTCATGAAAGCTGCTCATGTCGGCCTCAGAAAAGATGAGCGCTTTGCCAACAATTGACATCGCATGAACGGAGGATAACTCAAAGCAATATTTTTTGGACGAATCAGGCTGCGGAAGCGCTTCAAGGCCATTTAACTGACCAGCAAGACTTATGAATTGAGGGTTACCCGGTATTGCAGCTTCATAGGCAGCAATACTGCTATAGGCGTAAATCCGACTGGCTACAGGTGGTGAGAAGATATCATGAACAATGATATCTGTAATCTTTTTCATGGTGCGGTGCAAATGATTAGGATCAACAGCACCCGGATCAAAATCTGCATTTTCCTTTCTGTTGCAGCACACCAGCATACCGCCAGTGAGTATCACTAAAATCCACTTCCTCATATTCATTTCAAATGGTCGTACAAAATTAGCTATTTAACAGAGTAGTTCATGCGGCTTACCCCAACTCCTTTTAACTCCAGCGAGCGCCATTTAGAAGGCAGCTTAGCCTTGGCTTGCTGTATTCCCTGATCAGTAATCGATAAGCCGCCAAAACCAAAAATAACCGACTGTAGCATACCCCCAGCACCGGTTGCGAAATACGGGTTAGTGCCGCCTGCTGTTTCAGCCAATACACCAAAGGGAGGAACTTCATTCGCTTTATACGATTTGATAAATAATTCGTGGGCTTTGTCCATATTACCTAGTCTGGCATAGAGGGTAGCCAAAACAGAATTGCCCATGGCTGGTCCGTCTTTAGCCATTCGTGGTTCATAATATTTAAGATCCTTTTCAATTTGTTCACGTGAGGTTATTACATCCAACGGGAAAGCCAGGAGGTTAACATCGGCTTGTTTAATATCGACACCATTGTAGGTAGCATTTTCCTTTGTAGTGCCGTCAGCAAATTTCAGTATGGGAATATTATTGGCCACCAGCATCCAATCGGGATCAGGCTTTATACCCAATAAAGTTGCGGCCTGTGTAGCATATTTCAATACGGTAATAGCCATACCATTGGTAAAGGCATTGTTGTCAATATTTTCTTCCCATTCGTTGGCTCCAATCACATTGTTGATTTCATACCTGCCAGGTCCCTTGCGCTCCACCCTGCTGGCCCAGAAATCGGCCACTTCCTTCAATACAGGATAGGCCCGTTCGGCCAAAAAATTCCGGTCTTTTGTCACCTGGTAGTACTTCCAAAAGGCCCAGCCGATACAACCGGTAATATGGTGCTGGAAAGGGCCTGTAAGCGCCCATAAAGGCGTGTCTTCCGTTCCATCGGCTGAAGATTCCCAGGGAAACATAGCCCCTTTATAACCGTGTGAAAATGCGTTTTGGCGTGCTGCTTCCAATCGTTCAAAACGATATTCCAAAAGAGATCGGGCCATTTCTGGCTGCATAACCAACAAGGGTGGGTACATCCATAATTCCGTATCCCAGAAAACATGTCCATTGTACCCTAACCCACTTAATCCCATGGGCGACAAACTATACGCTGTACCCTCGCGTGCAAAAGAATATAAATGATACAAAGCAAACCGAATATCGCGCTGCGCCTGTTCATCACCTTCAATAATGATGTCACTCTTCCAAAGCTTTTCCCATTCCGCCTCATGCCGTGATAGTAAACGATCGGTGCCTTCCAGCATCGCATACACACTTAAACGTTCAGCTTCATTATGCGGATCTTTGTAGTGCGCGGTAGAAACAGCGGATGAAACAATGCTGAACGAATACGTCTCACCCACTTTTAATTTTTTATGAAACTTGGCCAGGTGCATGTTGTAATCCCAATCCTCGTGAATCAACTGAGGTTCGCTGCCATGCGGCTCCGAAAAAATGAAACTGTTACTGGCCGCTACCGTATGTCTACCCGAAGGGCTTTTAGCAACGGATGTGAGTAATGGAATTTTTACGTGGGGCCGGTCGATTTCGCTGTAGTAATTGCGTACATCTGCAAGATGATCGGGCGCCTCAATAACACTCATGGGGGTAATGGATACATCCTTCTTTGCCGAGATGGAAACAATGCTTAGCGCAGTATAGGGCAAATGTCGCAAAGCCATCATGGTGTGCCTGACGCTAACTTTATCACCTACATCAAAGGTAGTGACCAGTGCTGCATTTTTCATGTCCAGTGTCTGTTTGTAATTGCTTATTGTTTTGACACTGATCCGGTATCCATCCACATCCAGATTCATGTTCACATGATTAAACGATTTGAGGATGTTGGATACGCGTCCACGCTGATAATTATCATACACACCGTTTAGCACTACATCTTGCACGCGCAATGGATTGGGTGATGATACAATACCAATCATACCGTTGGCTACTGTTACACCATAGTAGTGTGATGGATTGATGTTCGTTGCTGCTACTTGCCAAACATTAAGTTGTGGTTGGCAGAACACTGGTATAGAAGCAAGTGATATAACCAGAGTAAAATAAAGCCTGAAAAAAAATTTCATATGATATTTGTTAGTTATTCGATTGACTCAATACCGGTAAATAGACATCCGCTTTCCATTCACTTTCGTTTAAACCTAAATTTGGATTGTTATGAAAATACTCCAATGGGAATCCAGTTACATCATATCTATTTTTACTTGCGTAATTTATTAACTCATACCACGCCCTGTCTGAAGTTATGTAATTGCCGTAATATTCAGCCTTTAAAACTCTCCTTCCGCCTACATACGCGTAAAAGAAGGAGTCATAAACCGGGAGTAAGTCCTGTCTTACAATTGGAAAACAAAAATCATACTTCAAAATACCCCTACTATGACTCCAGTCCTGAATGCGTATAACAGGAATCCCGGACGGGGTCAAATTATATTCAAGAATAAACGAAGTAAGAAGAGGAAAATCCCGCATCATTCCATAAGCTTTATCAATTTGGGTTGTCTCCATTGAACTGCATATGCAAAATGTTGAATCCAATGTAACTTCACCTACTATCTTAACCTTGGTTATCTTCAGATGAATTTTTAGTACATCATAAAATTCCTGAACTAATTTTCCAATATCACGCTCAATAGGCTGATCTGTTATGGGAATCAATAACTTATTCAACAAAGTTTTACCTGACTCAGAAACCTGAACGTTTACATAGGTAGCTGAATCATTACTTGTCTTAAAATTCCATAAGAGGCTGTATTTTCTATTTTCTATGTCAACCGTTTGTAACAAAGTAAAAAATGAATCTACCTCTATAATCCTTCCTGCATCTAATGATCTATTCCAGATTCTAATGGTCTCAATTAAATCTCCGGGCGATGTGTTTGACTTAAATTTTATTTCGTATTCAAACGGTTTGGCAAAAAAATAATACACTAAAAACAGTGTCAGTATACTTAATCCGCCTAAAGCAATTTGTTTCATTTTCCACTCAGAATTTTATAAACCTGACATTCGCCACCATGAACTGTTACGATCAGGTATTTTTCATCTTGAAAAGATATTACATTGAAGTGACGTATAGATTGGTTAAAGAAATCAACACCAATTGCTTGTGAATGAAGTATTTCTGACTCACTTTTAATAAGTGCTCCTCTGAAAGCTCCAAATCTGCTGTGAAAAGGCTGAACACCAAAATAGTTTCCACCAACCAAAACTTCCTCTTGTCCATCTGAATCAAAGTCATATTTGAGCAAGGAAAGGATCGGAGATAATTGAAGATTATCAGGAAACGGTTCAAAATTGAATTTACCACCAATATTTCTTAGAAATCCAGAAGCCAATTCATGAACCTCAAAGATTACCGACCTTTTTAACTGTTCTTTAGTCAAAATCTGTTCAATTGTTTTACCAGCAAAAGACTCGTAAGAGGTAAAACTCTTCCGAAGCATAGGAAGTTGGCTCGCCAACACATCCAACCCATCCAACGGAAAATATTTACCGCCACGAGCTGTTGTTACAATCGTTTCAGTTCGTCCATTATTATCAAAATCCCCATAATACATTCTCATAGGATGAGACTTACTGGCCGTATACTTGGAATTCAGTCCCCAGTTACCTAAAACATAATCAGTATCACCGTCACCATCAATATCAAACGGAATTATCGATTGCCAAAGTCCATTCAGTTTCCCGGATATCACTTCATCACGCTCAAACTTTCCATTATTATTTTTAAGAAAAATTGGCGAAGTCCACTCCCCCACAACAACTAAATCCATCTGGCCATCTTGGTTATAGTCAGTCCATACTGCATCTGTTACCATTCCAAGTGCTTCAAAAACCGAAGGTTGGTGTGGAGTAAACTGGCCATTGTTGTTTACCAGAAGATATGACTTTGGCATTGCGCCAAAATCATTTGAAACTGACCGACTTCCGACAAAAAGATCAAGGTCACCATCGTTATCAAAATCAAATGCTCGTAAACACGAAACATTCTCAAAGTAGCCGTCAATTTCCTTTAATAAAAAATTCCCATTCCCGGTGGCTTCATAGTAGCTGTCAAGAAGCGGTCGCGATTGATTGTAAAAATCTGCCCCACCGGTACCGATGTACAAATCTGTTTTTCCATCCCGATTAAAATCGGCCATAATAGATACAACATCCTCTTTAACAGAATCCTTCAGAATATCCTTAACATTTAATTTGACAAAACCGGTTTCTGTTTGAATAAAAATCTTACCGGAGATATACTTTGATCCACCAAAATGAATGTCCATAAGGTCATCATTGTTTATATCACCCACAGCTGTAGCAGGGCCACGATCAGATAATTGATATGGCAAGAGTTTTAAACGATCGAAATCAGTATAACTATCTTCCTTATGTTCGAAATCAATTCCAATTTCTTTTAATTCAACTTGTCTGAAAATTGGGCTTTCATTTTCACTTCTCCGAAATATATTTGACTCATCCTGCTCGGAATATCTTATTGTCAATGTTTGATTAAGGTTCACTAAGTTCAATTTTTGGCGTTTACCGTTAGGCCAGATCACGACAAGTGAATCGACAGTTGCATGGGTTCCGTAACCAAAATGAATAAAGGGTTCAGAAGAGGACTGAAATCCACGTGCTGTGTAAAGTTCCTTCATTTGCATTACATCTTTGTGATAGGAATAAACACGTGACCCGATTGCATATAGATTTGGCTCTTTGTACTCCAATTTTATCTTTAGATAGTTTGCAGAAGCATTAGTTTGGTTGATATAAATACCAGGCTTACCATCAACATTGTTTACAATAATATCCAGATCGCCATCATTATCAAGATCCGCCAAGGCCGTTGCTGCAGAACAGGTTCTTTCCTGTGGCAACCATTTTGCAGACTTGTTTTCAAACCGGAAACTACCCGAACCCTTAAAAATATAATTCTGGACATACCCGGAAGGCATCAAAGCCAAAGCCTCTTGATCGACCAGCTTTGTCGCTTCCATTTTACTTACTATTTGCTCACTTGAGATAAATTTTATGTAATCCAAATCATTGGGTCGTTTGGGAATTCCGTTTGAAATAAATAAATCCTGATTTCCATCCTGATCAAAATCGGAAAAAATCGCACTCCAACTCCAATCCGTTGCAGCAACTCCGCTTAACAATGCACACTCAACAAACCGATTATTCCCTTGATTTATTTGTAACATGTTGCGCGGAAATTGGAAATTGTATCCATACTCTTCCGTTCGCATGCGCAACGTATTGATACTTTCATCTCCATCGGACCTTTTCAATATAACTTCATCTTCAGCCAACATGTCTAGCGTGATTAAATCGGGGTAACCATCGTGATTAATATCACCTACATCACACCCCATCGAAAACTTACTGGTATGAGTGAAAACTTTATTACTCAATTCCTTAAAAGTTCCATCGCCATTATTCAGATATAAGTAATCATCTTCATGAAAATCGTTACCCACGTAGATATCAGGATAACCATCAAGATTAAAATCGGAAACAGCAATGCCAAGTCCATAACCGGTTATACCACCAAAAATACCAGCCGATTCACTAACGTCTACAAATTTACCTGTATCGTTTCGCAATAGCTTATCTCCTGATGAATATGAGCGAACGTTTCGTAAACGTGCATGCCCAAAAGATTCAGGTGTATGAATGGCATGATTTAAAAGATAAATATCGAGATCCCCATCAAGGTCATAGTCCAGGAAAACGGCAGACGAACTATAAGAATCGAAATCCAAACCATATTCCGCTGAACGTTCAGTAAATGTGTTATCGCCATTGTTGATAAACAATTCATTATGACCTTGTAAGTTTTTCAAACCAACAACAGCACAGACATAAATATCCAGTAATCCATCTCCATTTACATCTCCCATTATACTGCCTGTGTTCCATGAACTTTTTCCGCCAACTCCGGCTATGTCAGTTATATCTTCAAAGATCAGGTTTCCTTTGTTCAGATATAATCGATTCTGCACTTGATTTCCAGAAAAAAATAAATCAGGAAGACCATCTCCATTAATGTCACCAATAGCCACCCCACCACCATTATAAAAATAGAGGTAATCAATTATATTAAAGTCTTCTGTGGGTGTTAGAGTGTTTTCAAAATCAATTCCTGCTTTAATGGGATCAAGCGCAACAAATAATTGCTTTTCATTATCACAAGAGGACAATAAGAATAAAACAACTGGTAACCCTCTCCAGGCTGTTCGAATACTCATATCAGGATTATTCATTGTTTATATTGATAAACTCTTGGAACTCCATTGTTAATAGCAGCAATTAAATAGCGCTTACCACTTTTGTCCTTAAAAGTTTTAAGTTGTCGTATTTCATCGCGAATAAAAAATCCACTCTCCGCATAGGGCAACCATGTAAACTCAAGATTTCCCTTTCCTAATAATACATGACCATAACTTGCATCCTGACGCGAGAACTGAGGTTTAAACTCAAAATGATTACCACCCAATACTATATCCAGAATACCGTCTTTATTAACATCCATACACGCAATATCACACACACAGGACCATTGTACCCGATCGGGAAGCGTTATTAATGAAAACTTACCACCGCCATCATTAATGGCTAGCATAGTCTCTGAAATATTCACTTCCTTCACAACGGAATTCCTAATCGTACCAGGTTTAAACAGCTCATGGATTGTTCTCTTGGCATAATCAGATGCCTTTAAATTCTGCTTTTTGAGGGCTGGTAATTGGGCAGTCATTTCTTTACGCATATGAATCGGATAATCTCCACCATTATTATGGGTAGTGGTAATTTGCTCAATAGTTCCGTTTTCATCAAAATCATTTATCCATAGCCTCACTGGGTTTTCACGAGTTCCAACATATGGGATATTCAAACCTGCATTGCCTAGAATAAGATCCTGATCACCATCACCATCGATGTCAAACGATTCCAGAGTTTTCCACCAACCCATTAGCGAATCAAGACTTGTATTCCACTTAGTTAACCGCCTTCCAGAATTTAAGAATATTGAAGGCGCACCCCAATCAGATACAGATACCAGGTCCAATTTTCCGTCACCATCCATATCTATCCACCCGGCATCAGTAATCATTCCTGCATCCTTTAACTCGTAGGCATACCTTTCCGTGCCATCAGTAAACGTTCCATTTCCATTGTTAATAAGTAACAAATGCTGGGGGTTCACTCCATAAATTCCCGGTACGCTCCGCGAACCAATGAACAGGTCAATATCCCCATCGCCATCAAAATCGTAAGGGGCAATTACGGACACATTGGCTTTTACATTGGGGAGATTATGTTCGGATTTTACAAACTTTCCTCTTCCATTATTCAAATAAAGCCGGGCATAATAAAGGTTCTTATCCGAACCGATATTACCCCCTGACCCCACTATAAGATCGAGATCACCATCCCCATCAACATCACAAAATGCCGCGGCCGTATCTTCAAATCCGGCATCACTCATAAAACATCCATTATTGCTTAATTGTAGGTTGCCATTGCCAGTGTGCAGGTAAATAGCACCTGCTTGTCCTCTTGCACCACCAATAAATACATCCTCAGCGCCATCTTTATTTATATCACCAATAGCGAGTGATGGGCCTTCCTTTGAGAGGTGTTTGCTGATAAGTCCCTCCTGATCAAAATCATCAAAATGATCCTCAACATGACTCGCTAAAAAATCGGCATGTATCTCGTTGAATAGGGGTGAAATAGTAGTGTGTTTAGGCGATTTAAACTTTCGTTCTGTTGCTTCCTTCTGATTTAGGACTAATTTCTGGTTGACATGCACCTTAGTCATTAACGTTTGTTTTCCATCAGGCCAAAGCACACTAACTGAATCGACTGACTCATGTTGCCCCAAACCAAATGTCAGTATATAATCCATTGATGATTGAAAGCCACGCGATGGCATTTGTTCCTGAACAATTACTTCATTATTAACATATACCTTTATTGTCGTTCCGATTGCAAACGTATTACCCTCTCTTCCAATCAACTTAAATTGCAAGTAATTGTTGTTAGTAACTTCGCTACTCTGGTTCTTAAAAATGAATGCTTCCATATTTACATTATTCACAACCAAATCAAGGTCCCCATCACCATCCAGATCGGCATAGGCGCAACCATTTGAAAAACTTGGAATGTCGAGCCCCCAATCGGCCGTAGCATTTTTAAAAGTAAAGTCCTTATTATTCTGAAATGCATAGTTTGAAAGTGCAACAACAGGCATCTTATCAATAATTGAACTGATGTCCTTTTTTTCTCCGGTAAGAACCATATTCCGGATCACTTCATCAGCCATAAAATCAACAAAATCTATGTCTGTTAAATCATGTATAATTCCATTGGTAACATATATATCCTTATAACCATCATTGTCCATATCAAACATCAACCCTGCCCAACTCCAATCAGTTTTCGCCACCCCACTGTAGTAAGCAATCTCTGAGAAAGAGTTATTTCCATTATTTACCTGAAGTGTATTTTGAATATACTGCTGATAAAAATCCCGACTTTGTTTTAATTTAAAGACATCGTAATTCTCAAACTCCATCACACTTTTTGTACGTACCTCATTATCGGGCATCATATCGGTAACAAAAATGTCGTATAAACCATCATTGTTTAGGTCAGCTATATCAACACCCATAGCTGAGAGACATAAATGCGATGTCCATTTTTTTATCTCTTCTTTAAATGTTCCGTCCTTTTGATTAATATACAAGTAATCGCGCTCATAAAAATCGTTGCTAACATAAATATCCGGATAGGTGTCACCATTTATATCGCATACCAAAACACCCAATCCGAAACCAATCAAACTACCATAAATACCAGCCTGCTCACTTACATCCACAAATTTTCCGTTATCATTTCGGAGCAAAACATCACCCACTCCTCTAAATCTCTCAGGCACATTTTCCCAATCACTTGCTCGCTTTTCACGATCTGCAGCATAACCGAGGCTGCTTACAGGAATATTGCTATTATTCAATAAATAAACATCAAGATCTCCATCCTTATCATAGTCAAAGAAGGAGGCATGCGTTGAGAAACCACTTTTGGCTAGATTATATTCAGCAGCCCGTTCTGTGAAAGTTAAATCACCATTATTTATATAAAGATCATTATCGTGATTATTGCCTTCCATATTACCGGCATTGCTTACATAAATATCTAACAACCCGTCACCATTTACATCTACCATGACAACACCGGTACTCCACGGTTTACTACCACCAACACCTGCTGTTTCTGTTATATCTTCAAACTTAAAATCTCCCTTGTTCAGGTAAAGACGATTCTGTTTCATATTGGCTGTAAAATAGATATCCGGAAGACCATCGTTATTAATATCTCCAATAGCTACCCCGCCACCATTGTAAAAGTTTCGATACTTAAAAATGTTAAAGTCCTCCTGATCTTCAATCTTATTGATAAAATCAATGCCCGTTTGGCTTGAGGATAGTCTAGTAAACAATGATTCTGAAACTGGTCCCTCACCTTCATGTGCCGTCTGATTGCAAGCACAAACAAAACAGGAGACCAAAACAACAGCAAATACTTTAACTATTCTTGTTCGATACATTTCTTTAAAAAAATTGGCCTATCGTTATTTATTGTCACTACATAATAAGTATCTCCACGAATAATGACTTTTTCAATATCACGGGCAGGGCCTGCGATATTAAAATTTTGATTTGACGTTGACTTAAAATACCCAGACCGGTCATTGAGAAGAAGCACTCCATGAGATGCATCAAGCCTACCAAGCTGGGTACTAATTTCATAGTTGTTACCAACTAACAATACATCCATAAAACCATCAGTATCAAAATCGTCAACAAAAACTTTATTGACAGATGATTGTTGGGCATCTGCCGGTAATAAATGCATTCTAAACCTATTACGTCCTATATTTTCAAAATAACTGGTTGACAAAAGCTTAACTTCCTTTTTCACAGCATTTTTAAGTTTAGTTTTCGGAAAAATATCCTCCACAGTAGCCTTTGCAAACTCGTTATAAAAAAGAAACTTCTTCTTGATGAAAGGCATTTGCTTATGCAATTCATCTTTTGAAGCCAAAACCGTACGTTTACCCTTATAATAGTAGGTTATAAGGGTTTCAATTGTTCCGTTATCGTCAAAATCACTTCTATATAGCTCGATAGGTTCTTGCACTGAAGCCGTAAGTCGGGTATTGTGGCCCCAGTTTCCGGCTACAATATCAAAATCACCATCATTATCAAAATCATCTATAGCAAGAGTATTCCACCAACCTTCACTGTCAGGAATACTGACCACTGTCAAGGCTCTTCCATCATTAAAAAATATTGTGAGTGGCATCCAATCCCCAACCGCCACAATATCGCTAAAACCATTACCATCAATGTCAGCAATAGCCAGGTCATTGATCAGGCCCACTTGTTTAAAATCTTTACCAAAAGATATAGTTACATCGGTAAAAACTCCGTTTCCGTCATTCATGAAAATCAAATTACCCGCTGTTTCTCCGAACCTTCCTGGCAATGAATTCGAACCAATAATTACATCGCTGTCACCGTCATTATCAATATCAATAGCTTTTACAACTGATGCATTTATTATCACACCTGCAAAAGCTACAGAATCATATCTGAACTTACCCGATTCATTAATATAGAGCCTGGGTTTTAAGGGGTCTCCATATGTAAATTCATTTCCTCCAGACACTACCAGCAAATCCGTATCTCCATCATTATCAACGTCAAGAAAAACATGGTCCACATCTTCACTTTTTGCATGTTGGAGAAATAGTTCACTCTGATGAATGGCAAAATCTCCGTTTTCCAATTGCAGATACAATGCACTGGACTGCATCTTTCCCCCACTTATAAATATATCATCTAATGAATCATTGTTGATATCAGAAATAGAAATACCTGGCCCTTCATTACTGAGAGCAAATGGTATTAATGGGTCTCTGTCAAAATCAAGCGTAGCCTCTTCATGATGTTTAAAATCAAATTCAGCTTTGTAATTACACAGATAAGAAGGATAATGATTCAAAGAAGATTCATTTATTTTCTTTGCATTCTTATAATCCAGAATTATTGCCTGATCAACCTCAATATTACGGTGAGTTTCCGTCATTAGATCGGGCCAGGTAATACGTAGAGAGTCAATAACAATTCGATTACCGAGACCCACAACGATTTCATTTGGCACCGCTGACAAATATGATTTTACCGGAAAATGCTCCTCATAAACATACAAATCACCTGAATAAACCTCAATCTTTGATCCTACCCCAAAACGATTGAGTTCACTTCCTAAAAACCGAATGGTTATGTAATGATAATTCTGCTGGTTACGTGCTCGATTCTCAAAAATAAATGCATTTTGATTTACATTATTAACAACAATATCCAAATCACCATCATTATCAAGATCACCGTAAGCACAACCATTGCTGAAGGACGGAGAAGCATTAAACCATTTTTTCGTGATGTTGGAGAACGAAAAATTTCCATTATTTCGGAACGCATAGTTCTGTGTTTCCTTTTTCGGAATATACTTCATAAAGTCTAATGCGCTTTCACCATTCTTAATTTCCCGTTGTACATAATCCTGTGAGATGAAATTGATATAATCCATATCGTTAGTGGCTCCCAATATCCCATTAGTAATGTATAGGTCTTTCCAACCATCCATATCAAAATCCGCAGCCAATACTCCCCACGACCACTCTGTTGCAGCCACCCCGGATTGAAATCCAACCTCGCTAAACATATCATCGCCTCTATTCACATGCAATGTATTCTGCATATACTGAGGCGAATACCCGTTGTTTAAGTATTGGTTATAAGTGGAATAACCATCCTCGACACCTGAGGATTTCAACGTTATCAAATCTTCGGGTAACATATCAAGGCTCACGATATCCAGGAGGCCATTGTTATTGAGGTCGGCCATGCAATTACCCATTGAATAATGCGATGTATGACCAAAAATTCTAGAGTCAGTTGAAATCAACTCAGAAAAAGTCTTATCTCCATTATTGCGATAATAATAGTCGTTTTCAAAAAAATCATTCCCAATATAGATATCAGGAAACCCATCCTTGTTTAAATCGCCAATGGCAATACCCAAGCCATAGCCAATTCTACTTTGAAAAATACCCGAAGGTTCAGTCACATCAACAAACTTTCCATTTACATTCTCAAAAAGTCTGTCACCAGTTAGCGAATCTCTTACTACTCGGTTGACACCGCGGCCGTAAGCGTGGTTTGGATGAACTGAATGTGTGAGCAGAAACATGTCCAAGTCGCCATCCAAATCAAAGTCAAAAAATGCTGCTTGAGTAGAGAATGTTGCTATGTCCAATCCAAATGACTGAGCGTCTTCTTTAAAAAATGGTACTCCGCCTTCCCCAACACCCTGATTAATAAACAATAGATTTTTACCCCTTATAGATTTATAGGCCCCAACCTTACAAACATAAATATCAAGCAAACCATCATTATTAATATCTATGTGGGTAACACCTGTTGTCCATCCATCCGAATTTTGTATACCTGACGCTTCAGTTACATCCTCAAACCGGAAACCCCCTTTATTAAGGTATAATTTATCCTCACCCTGATTACTCGTCAAATAAATATCATTGAGGCTATCATTATTAAAATCTGCAATAATAGCTCCTCCTCCATTATAATAATATAGATACGTCAGGATGTTAAGTTCATCTGATGGGGTAAGAGAATTGATGAATTCAATCCCAGAATCACTTGAAGGTACAAGCTGAAAAACTTTCTTTTCATTTCGACACGAAAAGAAGACCAGGATACATAAAAGCATCGAAACATTTAAAGAGGGTCCCTTCATTTCATCATCTTCGTTGCCCGTCAAAATTAGAAATATATAAAAAAAGGAGGGCATGTAACCCTCCTTTTTTTCACGGATTCAACTTAAACAAAAATCAATAACCAGGATTTTGAATTAAATTAGGATTTGATAATAATGCACTCGCTGGAATAGGAAAAAGATCTGTATGACCATCACCTGCGGTCTTAAATTGCCAAGCATTCTTAAATGCGCCAAATCGAATCATATCATTTCTCCGCCATCCCTCAGTATATAGTTCCCGGGCTCTTTCGTCAAGCATGGTTGCTTCGTTAATTGAAGCTAAAGGAGGAGTATTTGAACGCATTGACCGTAGCGCATTAACGTCACTAAGTGCCCCTGCATTGTTCCCTAATCTTAACTTAGCTTCAGCACGCATCAGATATGCATCTGCGAACCGCGCCATTACCACCCCCTCGGTAAAGGCTCCGTTAGCAGGTGAGTACTTTAGCAACCGAATTCCAGTTCGTTCATTATTACCCACTAAACCCGGAAGTTCCTTTGTAAAAACCAGCGGATTTCCAACCCTGTCAGTCAAAGCCACAGCAGCTCCATCCCTATAACCGTACATTTGACCAACTTGAAAACCATAACCAAAACCTTGGTTGTCGGCATTTGTTGTTGCTAGTGTATGTGTATACCCTCGCCTTTCTTCTTGCCCACTACCGATAGAGTTCGAAGTTGGTGGTCCTTCAAACTTATCATAAAATTCCGCGAGGGTGGTAAAACCATTCCAACCACCACCACCATTACCCGTATGGCTTTGATTATAGTGTAACCCATTCCACATCCTGTTACCTACACCAGCGGCAACATTCCAAATAACATCTGTGTTAGTAAATGATGGGCCTCTGAATACACCAAAATAGTCACTCTCAAGCGAATATCCTTCTGCTTCAATCGCATCAACAAGGTTTATAACATCCTGTAAATCATTTGCTCCATACGTTCCATTATAAACTGCAGCATTGATTTTCACCTTTGCGAGTAAAAATCTTGCCGCTGCTTTTACAGGCCTTGTTTTATTTGCCGCTGTTGGGTTACTGGCTGGTAGATTAGCAATGGCATCAGTTAAATCCTGAACTATCATATTATATGCCTCCGAACGTGTCATAACGGTAGGGATAACTTCTGGCCCATCTTTAGGATCCCTGAAAGGCGCTACACCAAAGAAATCCATAATTATCCACATATTGTACGCTCGTGCAAATTTTGCCTCAGCAATTTGAAGCGCACTAGCGCTGCTTAATGGATCAATAACTTCGGTGGCACGAAGGACTCCATTATTCTTATCGTTCCAGACAGTTAATAGGAAAGGATGAGTTGGACCCCATGTATGAGCATGAACTGTTCTCCAAACACCATTATCACCCCAGTCGGTTCCTCGAGTAGGCACTACCAATTCATCGGTTGAGACTTCGGTAAGTGCATAAAGATTTGCCTGATCTCCTGCCTGGCCCGAAATATTGTTATAAATAGTGTTTAATGAACCCGCTACATTTTCCACTCCATTAAAAACTGATGACTCACCTTTAGTAAATATAGAGTCAGTCTCCTCAATTTCGAGGCTACATGCAGTAATAAATCCCCCAACCAATAATGAAGGTATCCAAATCTTGTATTTGAAATTTTCTAACATTGACATAACTAGTTTGTTTAAAATATTTATCAGTTAAAAATTAGCAGCCAATCCAATTGTGAAAATTCGCGGCCTTGGATAAGCTGCGTAGTCAATACCCGCTGTAGGTAGACCATTTAGCAAATCAAATCCTGCTGGGCTAGAACTAACCTCAGGATCAAGACCATTGTATTTTGTTATCACAAAAACATTTTGTCCTGTTACGTAAAATCTCAGTTTTTTCAAATACTTCATATCATTGAGTTTAACATTGTACCCAACTTGAAGATTTTGCATTCTCATGAAGTTTCCACTTTGAAGGAAGCGCGTTGAAACAGCTGCTTCAGCGAACCCTGATTCTCCACTAAGAATTACATCCCGCGTAACATTCCTTGCATTGTTAATGGAACCTGCAGTGAAGAATGCATTTTGTGTGTTGTTATAAACATAATGACCGAATTGACCAGTCATGTACATAGCCAAATCAAATGACCGATAGGAGGCATTTATTGAGAATCCCATGTTCCATGTTGGTAAAGCTGTTTTACCAATAAAACGCTGATTGTCACCAATAGGCTGACCGTTACTATCGAAACCTTCAAATTCGCGTAAGTAATACGAGAAAAGTGGATGTCCTCCAGAAAGTTGTTGTGCAAAAGCCCCTGACAAGCCTTGTCCATAAATTGTTCCCGCATCTAGCGCACCCCCAAAATCCTTCAAAAGATTTTTATTCTGCGAAACATTGCCACTAAAAACTAAGGAAGCATCGGATTTCTCAATAGCACTATAGGAAAGACCTAATTCCCAACCCTTGTTTTCAACAATAGCATCTAAATTTTCGAATTGAAGGCCTACAACAGGAGATGGTGCAGCGGGTAAAATACGAAGTAACAGGTCAGTTGTATTTTTTACATAAACATCAAACGTTCCAGTTAACTTATCATTGAAAAATCCAAAGTCCACTCCGGCACCATAAGTAGTTGTTTGCTCCCACTTTAAATCAGGGTTCACGTTCCCTGTTGCTGATGTTCCGGGAAGGGTAATCTCACGATTATCCCCTACACCCGCGTCACCATAACGCTCTCGTCTAATAAACTCCCCGTAAGCAAGTCCATCTTGATTTCCAACTACACCATAGTTCAATCTAAGCTTTAAATTGCTAACAGATTGGGGAACAAAGCCTTCTTCATGAATTTTCCAAGCCACAGCAGCAGATGGGAATACACCATATCGATTATTTTCACCAAACTTTGAAGATCCGTCAACACGAACTGTAGCTGTAAATAAATACTTATCAGAAATGGTAAAATTGCCCCTTGCAAAATAAGACTGGAGAAAATCAGTTTGATCATAAAAGTTAGCCGCTACCCCGGCTAACGTTACACCCGCTGGTCGAGCAAAGAAGGATTGCTCCAGTGACTTCTCACCTAAATTTATTCCACTTACAAAACCACCGGATGTTGGATTACCTGTTCCTGTATTACGGAGGTCATTTGTAACACCCCAATTGTTATAATCCTTGTAGATCGCTGATGCAGCAGCATCCGCAGCATCGAAGTTACTTCGGAGCTCTGACTCCATACTTGAAAAACTATTCGGGTCCGTGAATCCTCGACCTACTACCCAATTCCACTCATTCTTGAAACTTTGAAATGAATAGCCTCCGACAGCATCAATCTTAATATTTCCCACCTGCTTATTATAATTCAGGTACAGTTCAACCAAGTGATTAATGTTTCTATTTTCATTGATTTGCCCCTGACCGAAGCCCTGTACACCATTTCCTGCATTAACTGATTTACCTGAAGCAAGAGTAACTGCTTCACCTTTGGACCAGTCTAGGCCGTAAGTTCCTTTCACAGAAAGATCATTATTTAATTTGTATGTCGTTGTTAGGTTATTCAAAAACCTGTTGGTCGTACCTGTACTTTGATAATAAGCAAGCATATTCGCAGGACTTCGTTGCCCACCAGTGTTGAAATCGGGATCTGTTGACCACGTGGGGTTGGCAGAGTATGCAGCACCTTGTAAGTCCCCTTGAAACCCAGCACTTCCACTGATTGCAGGGTCTTCCCTTTTTACATTTGAATATGTGGAAGAGAGTTCTAAGTTTAGTTTATCATTTAAGAAAGACTTACTACCATTTAAACGTCCTGTTAGCCTTTTCATAAATGAATTTTCAATCACACCAACTTGATTATCATACCCAAGTGAAGCTCTCAAAAAGCCGTCTTTAATGCCTTTTGAATAGGAGATGTTTTGAGTATTTGAAACAGAAGTTCTGTAAATATAGTCTTGCCAATCGGTGCGTGATCCAAAATCCTGGGCTTCGGCATCTCCATCAAATAATCTGACTGCAGCCAAAAATTCTGTTGGGTTTAATAAATCATATCGCTTGCGTACAGAAGCAATGCTTACACTTGAGGCAAAGTCGAGAGATCCCTTTCTTGCCCCCTTACCACTCTTTGTTGTGATTAGAACAACCCCATTTGCACCCCGTGAACCATAAATCGCAGTAGCTGAAGCATCTTTTAAAATACTCATACTTTCAATATCACTTGGATTAATGAAGTTCAGAGGGTTGGTGTCCTGGTTTGTTCCAAAACCAACATTGGCAGCGCCTGGCTGAACTCCGCCAGCTAGCGGAACACCATCAACAACAAAAAGGGGGTTGTTATTCGAACGGATTGAATTTGTTCCACGAATTCGGAATTGAACCCCTGCCCCTGGTTGTCCACTCGTTGATACCATTTGAACACCTGCCACTTTACCTTGAATAAGTTGTTCAGCAGAAGATATCAAGCCGCCATTGAAATCTTTGGTAGTAACTGCAGTAACGGCACCAGTGGCATCTTTAACTGCAACACTTCCGTATCCAATAACTACAATTTCTGAAAGGGCTGTTACGTCAGATTGCAACACAACATTGATTGCTGAATTCCCTCCTACCACAATTTCTTGGGCAGCATAGCCAACAAAAGAGAATACAAGAGTTGCATTTGCACTAACCGAAATAGAGTAATTTCCATTAGCATCTGATGCGGTTCCGTTTGAGGTACCCTTCTCCTGAATGTTTACACCTGGAATTGGTGAACCATCATCAGAAGCAGTGATCTTGCCAGAGACTCTTTGCTGCGCGAAGGAGGTTAAACATCCCAGCATCAGCAAAACCGCGAGAGAATTGCGGATTAACAGATAAAGTTTTGACATAGAGTTGAAGGTTAAGGTTTAAGTGTATTATTGATACTGATTAATAACAATTATTTAAATGTAGGCTAAATGGCCACATTTTACAACTTCACATACCAGACTTAGTCTATTTTTTTTCGGAATCGTTATCGCAATCGTTTGCATAAATATTAGCCGAGTTTGATCTGAAAAATGGCAAAAATACCCTGTTTATGCTACCAAGGCCATTACTAACCATCAAGGGTGCACCGTTAAACACTTACTTTTTTACTAACTGAATTTAGCTATGCGGTAATAACAACACTTTGCTGCTTTACCAATGTAAATGGCTTGCCCATAAAGTTTACTATCAAATCATTACCCGATACTAAAATGGCTTCAATAGTAGCCTTCGAAACCTTGATCTTTATCACATGACCGCGAAATTCAATCCGAAAGGAATAGGATTGCCATTGATCTGGGATGAATGGATTAAAATGAAGTTGCCCTTCCTTAATACGCATGCCCCCAAAGCCTTTGATTACACTTAGCCAAGTGCCTGCCATACTGGTAATGTGGCAACCGTCCTCAGTATCGTTGTTATAGTCATCAATATCAAGTCGGGCGGTGCGCAAATACATCTCGTATGCTTTGTCCTTATAGCCTAGTAAGGCGGCTTGTATGGAATGTACACAGGGCGACAAGGATGACTCGTGCACGGTCATGGGCTCATAAAAATCAAAATTGCGTCTGATCGTCTCCACATCGAAATGATCTTCAAAGAAGTAAAGTCCCTGAAGCACGTCCGCTTGTTTGATAAAGCATGACCTGAGAATTCTATCCCACGACCACTTTTGATTAATGGGGCGGTTTTCCTTACCTAACTCATGAACTGTTTGTAGTTCCTTATCCAGAAATCCATCCTGCTGAAGAAATATACCCCGTACCTTATCTTCAGGGTAATACATATTGTCAGTAATCTTCTTCCAATGAATGGCCTCTGCTTCAGAAAACCTTATCCGCGTGCTAAGTGTCTGCAATGCACGTTCGTCTCTCGCTTTTACATAGTTGATTGCTTCTTGGGTATAGCCTAACGTCCAACAGGCGATGTAATTAGTGTACCAGTTGTTGTTAACATTGTTTTCATATTCGTTTGGTCCGGTTACACCCAACATCACGAACTTTTTTCGCTCAGCCGACCAGTTTACTCGCTGCGCCCAAAAACGTGAAATTCCAATCAAAACCTCCAGTCCATATTCAACCAGGTAATCTTCATCGCCCGTGTACCGGATATAATCAAAAATAGCATAGGCGATAGCACCGTTGCGATGTATTTCCTCAAATGTAATTTCCCACTCGTTATGACACTCTTCTCCATTCATGGTTACCATAGGGTAAAGTGCGGCACCATCTTTAAAGCCTAATTTGCCGGCATTTTCAATGGCCTTTTGCAGATGCTTGTATCGATAAACCAACAGGTTGCGGGCAACATGTTGTTCGGCAGTGCCCAGGTAGAAAGGCAAACAATACGCTTCAGTATCCCAATACGTGCTTCCTCCATACTTTTCCCCGGTAAATCCTTTGGGGCCAATATTTAAACGCGCGTCCTCTCCGGTGTATGTTTGACTTAACTGAAAAATATTAAAGCGAATTCCCTGCTGGGCGGCAACATCTCCATCAATAGTAATGTCGCATTCGTTCCATTTATGCTCCCAAACTTTGCTGTGTTCCTGAAAGAGTTTATCAAACCCAATTGTCACCGACTCGTTTAAAATTTTCGAACACTGTTCAACTAATTGTTCTTTAGGATGGTTTTCGGAAGATAGAATAGCTGCATACTTATAAACCGTGAGTACTTTACCTTCCTGTAAATCAACTTCAACGATATTGCCTGCAAACTTTTCGCGTGTTTCAGTTTTAATTTGCAACGGAATTTCCTGATCATTTTCTTTTACTACATACCGTATTCCTGTGGCTACTTGAAAATGCGTCTTCTTCGTTTCGGCAACTACTATACACTCTTTTTTATCTGCCTTTTTGTAAACTTCATCCCAAAACTTTTCATCGTAGTTTGAGTCCATGTTCTTCACATCGGCATCCACAAAAAGTGAAAGCGTGGCTTTGGAAGAGAAATTCAGTGGCGTTAAGGTATACCGTATAGCACCTACTTCTCCTTTTGCCATACTGCAAAAACGTTGTGCTTCAACATTTACTTTTTTACCATCCGGAAACGTTGCCGTGAATGATCGTAACAAAAGGCCGGTTTGCATGTCGAGTACGCGTTTGAAATTTTCGACTTTGCATTTGGCCAGATCAAGATTTTGATCACCAACAGAGACATGTACACTAATCCAGCTTGGTGCATTCAATACTTTTGCAAAGTATTCAGGATAACCGTTCTTCCACCACCCTACTCTGGTCTTATCCGGATAGTATACCCCAGCCACATAACTTCCCTGCAAGGATTCTCCGCTGTACGCTTCTTCAAAGTTAGCGCGCTGGCCCATGCGCCCGTTTCCAATACTAAAAACACTTTCAGCAATTTTGTGATAGTGGGGATTAAATCCCTCTTCAATAATTTGCCACGGGTGATGTTTAAAGTAATCTTTCATGTATCAGAGTGTTTTTAGAATTTCATACGATAGTTTTCCGATGTGATCAAAAACCAGGTTGGCTTTGCCCAATTGCTGAGGATTACCAATACCTATGCATTTCATACCCGCCCGCAAGGCAGCCTCTACGCCCGCCTCAGCATCTTCTACAACAATGCAATCGGCAGCATTAACATGCAGCAATACTGAAGCCTTTAGAAAAATTTCAGGGTCCGGTTTTGAATTCTTAATCATGGTACCATCAACAATAGCCTCAAAGGAGTTTTCAATTTCAAGTTTATGCAAAACCGTTCGGGCATTTTTACTGCTGGAGGCAAGCCCAACTTTTATGTTATGACGATGCAACGAATCAAACAAATCTTTTGCGCCTGGAAATATTTCTTCCTTTTTCATGGCCTGAATATACTCCACAAACCAGGCGTTCTTTTTAGCAGCCAGTCTTTCCTTTTCATCATCAGGTAATGGAATACCACCAATCTCAAGAATAATATTCAACGACTCAATCCTCCCTACACCTTTTAAACGTTCGTTATCCTGCTGCGTGAGATCAACCCCCAATTCTTTAGCTAATTTTTGCCAGGCCATGAAATGGTAATGAGCCGTGTCTACAATCACACCATCTAAATCAAAAATACAAGCAGTCACAGGTTAGTAAGTTAATGGATAAAATAAATTTTGCCTTAATATTAGCTTTAGTTTTTAAATGTTTTAGGTTTAGAGGTTGTAATTAAATCAGGCTTCAACAGAGGCACTAACAAAGAATTTTCGCTAAGCTTTCATGAATGCAAACGATTGCGGAAATTTATTGTAACTTGACTGCTTGAAAAAACAATAGTGAAAAGAAAATAACGGCATGAAGTACAACCAGGTAACGATTAAAGACATTGCACGGGAGTTGGGCATCTCGCCCTCTACGGTTTCACGGGCACTCAAAGACCACCCCGACATTAGTCCGGATACAAAAAAGGCGGTAAACGAACTGGCTGAGAAACTCAATTACCAACCCAACATTGTTGCGTTGAGTTTGCGACAAAGTAAAACCAATACGATTGGCGTAATCATACCGGAAATTGTACATTTTTTCTTCTCCACTATAATCAGCGGAATAGAAGATGTGGCCTATAGTGCAGGGTACAATGTTATCATTACACAGTCGAATGAATCAGAAGCCCGAGAAATTCTGGACATGAAAGCGCTGTTCAACAGCCGGGTGGATGGTATGCTCATGTCGGTTTCACGCGAGACTACAAATTTCGATCATATAGAAGGTATGCTGGCCAAAGGTGTACCTATTGTTTTTTTCGATCGGGTGTATAATACCGATCAGGCCAGTAAAATAATTGTGGATGATTTTACCGGTGCAAAAGACGCAACCCTTCACCTTATTGAGCAGGGCTGCAAACGCATTGCCCATATTGAAGGGCCGCCTAACCTGGAAATTAGCAAACAAAGACTTGAAGGATATAAGGAGGCGCTAAAGGAAAATAATATTCCTTTTAACAAGGAATTAATAGCCATCTGTCCGTCTGGTACGATTGAGGAAGGAAAAAAAGCTACTGAGAAACTGCTGGCTTTAAAAAATCCACCGGATGCTATATTTGCTACCAATGACCCAGCCGCTATGGGCGCTATGCAAGCCATTAAGGAGAAGGGCCTGAAGATGCCAAAAGACATCGCGCTGGTTGGTTTTAGTAATTGGTTCTTTAGCGCATTGATGGATCCGCCACTTTCATCGGTAGATCAGCCTGGTTTTGAAATGGGTCAGGAAGCTGCCAAACTGCTCATCCGACAGATAGAAAAACAAGATAAAGATGATCTGGACATTTTACCAGAAACCAAAATACTCAAGACTCGCTTGATTATTCGGGAGTCATCCTTAAAAAAATAGGTAAAGTAAATAAACGCTACTTTTCTAACCTGATACTTTCAATAGCAATACCATGCTTTTCCTGAAGCTGATGCTCTGGGATACCCGGGCCTATTGAAATCTGTAAACTCTCCATGTCTTTAATTGAAAAATCAGAAACAGAAGATGGCTCAAAATAGTAGGGCAGAAAAGTTGGGTAAGGCCTCGGCAGCGTTACGGGTTTAATGCTTCTGAAATCAGCCATAGAAATTGAAAACTCGCCCTTTTCCGGAGTTACCACAAGTGAATACGCATAGGCAGATCCATTCTTTGCAAGTAAAGCCAATTGAACGGTACAGGGTTTGTCATTAAGCGAGCGGCCAGTGAATACTACTCTTGTAAAACTCCCCATATCCTTCTTCCGTCCTTCAACTTTCCTACCAAAGAAATAGCGCATGGAGTAGTCGTAAATCTTTTCCTTATCCTTCTGCTCAGGATCCTCCCTGAATAATTGCTCGATATTGACCAACACTTCAGCTTTACCAGGACCATCAGTTGGTATGATTGATGAACCACGCACCCATTGCCTGATTAACTGATCAGAATCTGTTTGCGCATTAAACAAATAAAGTGGAGAAGTACGTTCAACTACCGGTACTGTATACGATTCGATAGCATAAAAATCCCAATCGCCTGGGTATGTTTGAGCGCCTGCTGGATAGGTATAAAATTTACCCTGCTCCTTTACGCTTATAAAATAACGCAGAAAACCGGGTTGAGTACGTTCCGCAGGAATTGTAGCACTATAAGCATAGCCGTGTTGTTTTACCATTTTAATAACCATGGGGCGAAAGCCACCCCACACGTGCAGTTCCACATCTTCAGGCTGCTCTTTTGAAACAATAGTAGCGGATACATGATATTCACTGCCTGATGTTAGCTCAACAACAGGTTTATGCAACACATGAATTTTATTTACGGAAGCCTGCGGGGCAACGAATTCGCTCAGAAAAATATTTTTCCATTTACTGTTTCTGTCAACCCCTGAAGTAACTCCTTCACGGGTCAACAAGTAAGTGCCTGGCTTTACCTGCACAGTTTTACCATCAGCCCTTCCTGAATAAATATTATCGGTATTTAATCCTAGTACAGCATAATTTAACCCCAGGTTGGGCAACTGAATTGTGATTGGCCATGTTCGCCAGTTAATAACGGCTATCTCCTTCTTTAAACTTGTTCGTTCAAATGGATCCTTTATCCAGATGGCATCGGGCATTATCTCCAGGCGCCAAATACCATCACCAATACGATCAAGAAAATAAGCTCCTGTTCCTTCATATTGTACAAGCATCGAATTGCCGCTCCCTGCAAGCTGTTCCAGCTTTTCAGGCGCAGGAACCTGTGACGATGTTGTGTTGGTATAAATGAATTTCTTTTCTGTAATCATTTCAGCTAAATCATCTTCATAGTCAACACGAAAAACATCGAAAGAGGTGTTGCCGGGGTACCTGCCGAAGGATTTATTCATCGGAACCCGATGGAACACCTCTGACGAAATCATCAGGCTCAGCGCTTTTTGTGGAGTGTAGGCGAGATTCATGTAATGGGTTCCATATTCGGTATTGGCATACGCGATGTACGTTGGGTCATACGAAAAATGGGTGGCTACCTGCATACCCGCTTCCCTGAAACTTCGGGCCATAGCCGGGTAGATGTAAGACCGGCCAACATCCGCAGCATCAAATTCATACACAATCTTAGCCATGCTTTTGAATTTCGGATGGTTCGCGAAAGGAATAACGTATCGATCGACATTGGGCAAAAGGTTGCCGCCAAGTTCGTGGCGAGCACCCAGTCCGGTTGGGTACCATTGAAACGTTCCACCCTGCATGGTGGACTTGAAATAAGCATCTGAAAGATGAATACTGTGTGTAATGTTATAGAGAATGGGTTTCTTACATCCGGTGTTTCGCATGGCTTTCACCATGCGGTTAATGAATGTGGTAACTTTCTCTGGAGCTTCACGATGATGTGGCTCATTGGAAACTTCAAAAGCGATAATATCCGGGTCATTTTTGTAAGGAATGCCTGTATAGGAATTTACATGATTAAGAAATTGAAAGAGGTAGCGCTCCTGGGCCTTAATGGCATCGGGGTTGGTGAGGCACGCATCCTTTCCATATTTGCGGGAGAATCCCGGAGTAGGTTCGTCAGGTTCAGGCCATCCATTGCCCCAATATGCAATCGGTGTAATAATAAATTTCATTCCCCTCTCCTTCATCTTCATCACCATATAGTCGAAGAGCCTGAGGTTTTCAGAAGGAAGCAAATTTCCCAACGTATCGCTGATCTCGGTATCCCAAACATGAACCCTGTACAGGTCAAACCCTAACCGTGCAAAGTGATAGACATCCTGATCGATTGCTTTTTCAATATCAATACCCATGTTTTTAGCTGTACGGTAAGCATGGGCAAACGGAACCGTGTAATTAATTCCAAATGCACGGACTTCTTCTTTTGAGGTACCCCAACGGAGTACACCATCCTTGTCCACAAATACATCGGCCTTAGTACGTTGAGCGGTGGCGGTAAAGCTGAACAAAAAGAATAGTACCAATGTTACAAAAGAGATTTTCTGCATGGTTTCCGTTGAAAAAGTGACCTGAAAATATTTAAGTAATTTACTGCCGAATATAAGCTTGAAATGAACTACTCTGACATGATTTGTATTAAATGGTTGTTTGTGCTGATAAGCGTACTCTCCTTGTCAGGATGTAGCAAAAATGAACCGAACCCTCAAAGTTCAACGTCATACCCCCTTGACATACGTGCTGCTGACATCTCCTTTTTGCCTGAAATACGTAATGCTACAGTTCAATTTAAAGATCGTAATGGCCAGGTAAAAGATGCCCTGACAATTCTTAAGGAGGAGGGTTGCAACACCATCAGGCTACGGCTATGGCACACACCCCAAACAAACCATTCAGGTTTTGAAGAAGTTGAACAATTTGCCGCAGAAGTAAAAAGCAAAGGGCTTAAGCTATGGCTTACCGTTCACTACTCCGATACCTGGGCCGACCCCGGACATCAAACTAAACCTGCAGCATGGAGCACACTTTCTACGACCGATCTTGGTGACAGTGTTTACAACTATACGCGAAAGATTGTCAAGCAACTTTCACCAGACTTCATTCAAATAGGAAATGAAATAAATGCCGGGTTTTTGTGGCCCAACGGCAGCACCTCAACCATTGCAGATTTTATTACACTGTTAAAAAAAGGAATACAGGCGGTACGTGATGAATACCCCACCCCAAAAATTATTATTCATTACGCAGGCACTGACGGATCAACCTGGTTTTATGATCAATTGAAAAATAATAATGTTGATTACGATATTATTGGCATATCCTATTACCCGCGCTGGCATACAAAATCGCTAATTACCCTGCGATCTGTACTGGCGCAATTAGCGATTACCTACAGCAAGGAGGTTGTTCTGGCAGAAACAGGATACCCATTTACCCTTGACTGGAATGACTGGACTAATAATCTGGTAGGGTTAACGGATCACTTGGTAGTTGGCTACCCAGCCACAGTTAAAGGCCAGTATGATTTCATGATGCAACTCAGAAAAATGGTATCAGAAATTAACGGAGGCAAAGGCATTGCTTATTGGGCACCTGAATGGGTTGCCTATAAGGGGAGCCAGGCAACCGATGGCTCCCCATGGGAGAACATGGCTTTATTTGACTTTGAATTTAAAGCCCTTGAAGCTGTCAAAATGTTCAACGAATAATTATTAGTATTTAATAACTTTTGTTCTTTTGGTGCCCCCGGGTTGATTGATAACGACAATATAAAAACCTTCTTTCAAGGAGCTTACATCCCACGAATTTTCTGAAATCCGATTTGGTGAGTAACGTACACCATTTAGAGTTATCAACTGCAGACTGTTTATGCCATATTCAGACTGAACAACCAAAACATCGCGAACAGGGTTAGGATAAACAGAAATAATGTTAGCTATCTCCTGATCTACTGATGTCACCAACGGATTAGTAATTTCTACATCGGTAAATATTCTATACTCACCTGCTGCCATTTGAATGGTGTGAGGCACGTTGGTAACCACTACCGGATCGCCATAGGCATAGTAATCATACCAGGTTCCCGCGTGCGGAAAGGTTACATTAACCGCGTTTTGCTTAACATCAAAATTAACAACTACCTGAGCATTCATCTGATTTACATTCGCAGGATTGGCTGTATACGGCTTATTCTTTAGCGTAAGTTGTTTTACGTGAACATTACCCGCTGTTAACGTGGCCTCTGCATCTGTAAACACAGAATATTCATGCCTTAGCCGGATTAAATCCGCTTTGTGCTCATAAACCCTGTATCGCTGATAATCATCACGGTATTCCCATTTAACCGGCTTCGGTGAAACACGTCCACCTTCATCAATGGAAACATCATAACCCAATTCGCCAAATTGCCATAACATTTTTGGACCAGGCACGGTGTAAAAAATGGTTGAGGCTGCCCTAATCCGCTCCAAACCTGTTGGAATATTTTTTACATTATATGGAGGACTCAAATTTGAATTTCCGAATTGAATATTTTTAAACATCATTCGTTCCTCGTCATGGCTTTCCATATACCCGATAACATGGGGTACCGACCAGCCCCGGGTTCCATGATAAACCCAGGCAATGTCAGATTCCTGAGCATACCCCATGGCGCTTTGCAGGTAAGCATGGTTAAGATTACCCCAAAACAGCATACCCTTTCCCTCTGCTGAACGATACTCAGCTAATTCCTTTTCTTCATTGTTGGCTGCAAAGTGTTCAAGAATTACGTAAGCATGGGGGGAATGTTCCCATATCTTATCGGCCATTCGCTTCAGCAAGGCCACACGCGAAGCGTCATAAGCCGACCATGCACTGACATTACTTGGATAGCTATTAACTTGTGTAAATCCCTTTGACAAATCGAATCGATACCCATCAATTTTAAATTCATTAAGCCAGTAATAGTTTACCGTGTCTAAATAGGCTTTGGTATACGAGCTCTCATGGTTCATATCTGAGAACACATTGAAAGGATGTTTTGGATCGGTGTTAAACCATTTATTGGTAGGATTGGGCTTGCCCGTAGTGAAATTAAAATCCTGCATCAAATAAGCATTGGGAATGTCCTGATGGTTCATGGCAATATCTAAGATAACCGCCATGCCGTTTTGATGGCATTTATCAATAAATTCCTTGAGCTTGTTTTTAGTACCATAGTATTTATCAACCGCGAACATAAACGTAGGGTTATAGCCCCAACTATCGTTGCCGTTAAACTCCATAATGGGCATCAGTTCAATAGCATTAACCCCAAGCCGTTTCAGATATGAAAGTGTGTCAATTAAATTCTGATAATTGCGATCGTTTTGGCCAAAGAAATCGCGGATGAGCAATTCATAAATAACCAGCTTTTCCTTTGGTGGTTGTTGATAATTGGTGGCTTGCCAAACATAGGGTGTTTGGTTTGTTTGAAATACGCCAAGCCGGTTGGAGTACCAGTTACCTAACAAAGCCGCAGCCGGATAGGGTTTTAAGTTAGGATAAGTTATCGCTGGAATATATTGGTCGTCCGGGTCAAGTATTTTATCTGAATACGGATCGGCTATCCAAATACTTTCATCTACCAGGTATTGAAAGGCATATTCTTGGCCAGGTGTTAAACCCACAATTTCAATCCAGAAAGTTTCACCGGCCCTTTTCATCTGGTATTCAGGCCGAACTTCCCAGTTGCTAAAATCTCCACGCACGTAGACCGAGGCCTTATCAGGAGCCCACAAGCATAAGGTAACTTTTGTATGATCAGCCTGATAATTAATACCCGGTATTACACCTACAGGGCGTGATGCAACCTGTGTTGGGGTTCGAATAATATAGTAAAAACTTACCTCGCTTGTTCCATTTGAAGAAGTGCCTACCACCTTAACACGATGAAGACCGGAGCCTTCACTAGCAGTATGCACATATGAATATGCCGTAAGAGAAGAACCGGAAGTGTGAACAACAATATCATTAACAAAAGTTTGAAAAGTAGAAGCCACAGGCGCAGTCGCTTGTATAGCTATGGTGTTGTTGGTGTTAACAAAAACAGGATTTATGGTTGGCGATACAAGGCTAATTTTAAATCCAAAATTTGCGATGTAATCTGTTGATTGGCAACTGGAGGCCCCACAGCCGGTCCAGTGACTCCCCTTCAGCAAAATACCCATTTGGGTTTCGCCACTGATATTCTGATTAAAAAAATCAACAGGTTTAAAGGTTAACCTGAAATATGTTCTTCCGGCTTCTACAGCTTTGACAAACTTGGCCGGATCTGCCGCAGCGGTGGCGGGCGTAATGTTATATTTCGCATCAATACTTTTTCCAGGTATCCATACCCAGGCCCAGGCATTGGTTAATGATGCCAACGGAGTACCAGTAACATCATACTGCACGGTTATCTGATCACCCGGTCCAAAAAGCACGGGCGTAATGGTTGGTGTGATGTTTACATTTTGTGCAACCAGGGTAAATGAGCATATATAGATCAAAGAAAAAAGTATTCTTTTCATAGCTAAAAAATTACATGATTCATCATAAAACAAAATAAAAAATCAGGAGCTGTCCCAGCTCCTGATTTTTTAAACTAACCAGTGGCATTTAGTTCAGTGTAACAACTTTTGTTGCCAGGTTGACCTTAACCGTACGTGAACCCGTAGTTCCAACATATCTTAAGTTACTATCACCATCATTAGCATTCACGAAATCAGAAGCTACAGAAGTAAAGTAAGGATAGTTATAGGAAGTGGGGCCCCAGTTGGCTTGCGCAAAAAAGCGGAAGGCTTCATTGTTGTAAAAGGTAGCCGTTGCCTGGTAGGTATCCGGAGCTACATAAGCCATTTTTATACTGGCACCGGTACCCGGTTGATCCCATCCACCAATACCTGCACCGGTCATGTATAATGGTGGCACCACCACAACCGTCTTTTCATTAACATCTACCAATACGGTTTGCTGCCCTGTGGTTCCCACATAGCGGAGATTAGAATCACCATCATTAGCGTTTTCAAACAACGCATTTACCGTGGTAAAATAGGGGAAATTGTAAGAGGTAGGCCCCCAATTGGCTTGCGCAAAAAAGCGGAATGTTTCTCCACCATAAAATGTTGCAGTTGCAAAAAATACACCTGGGCGAACATATGTCATTTTAATACTCGCTCCTGTGCCCGGCTGATCCCATCCACCAATACCTGCACCTGTCATATACATTAGCGGCTCCTGTGTAGCTTCTGCAGTAACTGTTTTGGCAATTAGATCTACCCGAACCAGGTACCAACCTGTGGCAGCTGCAACGCGGAAATTACTGTCACCGTCATTGGCGTTTTCAAAAACTGTTGAAACCGAAGTGAAGTAGGGATAGTTATATGAAGTCGGTCCCCAGTCTAATTGTTCAAAGAAGCGGAATGCTTGACCATTGGTAAAAAATGCAATCTGCTCATATTTCTTAAATTGCTGACTCGGCCACTCTACCGCATTATCAGGCCATGGGCCCCAGCCTTTCAGCCCTGCTCCCATACCCCATATGGATGGGAAACTTGTAGCAAAAGGTGTTACGTTTGCTGTACGGTTATTAGAGTATACCGGAGAAACATTATTACTAACCACAGAAACCACTCTGAACTCCATGCCGGCAGCCTCAAAAGGATTTCGGCCTAAGGCCAGCATGCCATTGTTCATGGTACGCACCGTAACAGAAGCGGTTAAATTTCGGGTTTGAGCCAATTCAAACGCGTTGGCAAAATTATTCCCTACCACATCCATCTGTAAGGTGTAAACAACACCTGCCGGAAAACCAAAATCAGGCGCAGTCCATGTAAATGTAGCGGCCGTCTCATCCGAATCTTCAAACTCAAGCACAATGTCCGTACTGGTAAGGGCCTGTAATGTGTTGGCCTCAACAGTTTCGTTTATGGCTACTGTTTCAAGTTCTTCGCACGCTAATTGCACAAAGGCCCCTAACGCGAGCATGAACCATATTACTATTTTATTTTTCATAAGTTTTACTGTTATCAATGTCATTGTTAATAACCAGGATTTTGCACCAATGTTGGATTAGTGGCCAGGTCGGCTGCCGGAATAGGGAAAATTTTCAAATGTTCAGGAATACTGCGCCCTTCCGGGGTTCCGCCCTTCCAATCCCATATGTAGGCACTGCCAGTAAACTTACCGAAACGAATCAAGTCGGTACGTCTATGGCCTTCCCAATACAATTCTCTGCCTCTTTCATCTAGAATAAAATCAAGGGTTAGCTGACCAGCCGTAATATTTCCAATGGCAGGGTCGCCTGTACGGTTACGAAGTGCATTCACATAAGTCAGGGCAGTAGCAGAAGAACCGTTAGTCGCTCCGCGTAGTACAGCCTCCGCATACATTAAGTAAGCATCTGCCAACCGGAACAAGGGGAAATCGGTATCAATAAAACCTGTTACATCGTTGGCCGGTGTGGTTCCATCAGCTTTTTGGTTACGGAATTTAAACACACCGTAGCCATGGGTTGAGTTATTAGGTTCAGTGATGCTCCGTTGTTGACCTTTATCTTCTTTGGCAAAAATGCCTCTGTAATCATTGGGGTTCGAGTCAAACAAATCAACAAAAGCAGAGCGGGTACGTAAACCTCCCCAGCCACCATTACCACAATTACCCCTTATCATTACCCATACACCATCATACGCTTGTGACTTGGCACCATCGTTATTGAAGGTAAAGATCATTTCAGGGCTTGTGTGATTGTCTGCCAAAAAGTTATTCAGGTACTTTGGTGCTAAGGTATACCCACCTTCTATAACCTTATTCAACTCGGTGATTACATCATTGTAAAAATTACGACCAACATATTGAGGTGGTACGGTTGGTGCTAAAAATACTGCAGCATTTAAATACAATTTTGCCAACAGCATGGACGCTGCCGCTTTATCGGCTCTTCCATACTCAAATCTTGGATTGCCCAGATCATTATAAATCGCCAACAATTCTGTTTCTACGTATTCAAAAATCTCTGCCCGGGTTCTTTGCTGAGGTAAAAATGCGCCTGGTAAGTTTTCTTCTGTTACAACCGGCATGCTGCCATACAAATTCAAACCGTAGTAATACCCTAGTGCCCGTAAAAATCTTGCTTCCGCACGATAGCGAACAAGATCAGCATCGGTTGAGCTACCAGTAGCTCTGATATACTCATTGATTATTACCATAGAGGCCATTAAACGACCAAACAATGCAGTAGGAATACCATCGGAAGGCAACCAGGTGTTGAAGTAAAGGTTGGATATGGTGCCCTCGGCATCGTTCGGATAAGACCATATAGCCTCATCGGTGGTTAGTTCCTCCATATTCCACATGGAGCGTGTAAAGCAGCTAAAGCCTTCATCCACTCCCGAAACATCGGGCTGACCTGAAGGCCCCTGCTGACCTGTTAAAATAAACAGGGCATACAATTTTGCCAGCCCCTGCTTATACGCTTGCGGACTGTTGTACACAGTTTTACCGGTTACCAGGTTAGGATCTTTTGGGACAATGTCCAGATCGCCTACACAGGATGCCATTACAAGAACCAAGCTTGCAACAGTCAGTTGATATATTTTTTTTAGTTTCATAGTCTGTCTCTTCTTTAACGATTAAAAATCCAAGGTTAATCCTAGCAGAAATACTCTTGGCCGTGGATAAACAGTATTGTCAATACCTCCATTAACCTCAGGGTCAATACCTTTATACTTGGTAACGATAAAGGCATTTTGTACGGTGAGGCTCACCCTTGCCCTTAACTTGTTCGACATCAGGTTATCGACATTATACCCCAGGCTCATATTATCCATTTTGAAGAACGAGGCATTTTGTACATAGTAATCTGATAATTGCTGCTGGCTAAAGAATCCCGTATCGAATATTGCCCGGGGAACATTACTGAAATAGCCGTTGGCGTAAACATTATTCAAGAACGCGCGGCCGGCTACAGAATTATTATACACAAAATTCCCCAAACTCAGGCGACTTGAAAAAGAGAAATCAAATTTCTTATAATTAAACCTGGAGTTGATACCAATCAGGTAATCAGCCACGGGATGTTCAGGTCTGTACTTATTATTATTGTTGGATGAAACCTGTGAGTTCTCTCCTGAACGGTTAACATACAAACCTTCTATGGGGCGTCCATCGGGTCCGTAAACCTGCTGCAATACCCAGAATGAGTTAATCGGATATCCCACTTGTTGGTTCTGTATAAACTGCCCAACACCAACACTACCCGCTGGAACACCGTTGTATGTTGGGTCGTCAACAAGTAACAGTTTTGTAATTTTATTTACGTTGCGTGCAAAGTTTAAACCAAGGTTCCAGGTAAAATCACCTGTGCTTACCGGAACAGCGTTAATCGTTACCTCTACTCCATTATTTTCCAAATCACCCACGTTAGTGGTTAAGAAGTTCGAAAAGTTTGTACCGCTGGCAATTTGAACATTGTTTAACAAATCATAAGTCTTCCGGTTATAAACCTCAACAGTACCGGTAAGTCGGTTATTAAATAATCCGAAATCTACCCCAACATTGAGTGTACTGGTTGTTTCCCACTTAATGTTTGGATCATAGGCGTCCGGACGAAGAGTAGTATAAAATTCATTGCCCAACTGGTATTGTGCTGTTTCGTTAGAAGACCTGTAAATTGCCTGGGATGGATAGAAAGATCCAATATCCTGCTGCCCGGTTTCACCATACCCTACCCTTAGTTTAAGTTCAGTTAGTTGGTTCACACCGGAAAGAAAAGCTTCGTCTTTAATTCGCCAGGCAGCCGATATAGCCGGAAACAATCCCCATGGATTTTCAAATCTTGAAGACCCATCATAACGCACGGTAGCCGTTAACAGGTACCTATCTAAAAATGAGTAATTTGCTCTTCCAAAAAATGAAACCAGGTAATTCTCACCAATAAATGGAGGTGGCACGTTAATTATTGATCCATCTGCTCTGCGATTGACCGACTCACTCTGACGATAGAAATACTGCCAGCCATAACCCGCGGTTACATCCAGTTTATGATCACCTAATGTTTTGGCATAATTCAAATAGAAGTCCAACAACCTGGAACGATTATCGGCAGCATAAGTGTTGTCGCGTCCCTGAAGTATTGTTCCGGCATCTGTTACCACCCGGGTAAAGTCGGCAGTCACAGGCGCACGGTTATAACCATCACTTTTCTGATAATCCAAGCCCATATTCAAATGAGCTTTTAACGCAGGAAACTTATGGAATTTGTACTCAAATTCTACGTTACCAATTAACCGATTTGCTGTGCCTACATTATCGGTAAGTTCGGCCATAGCAACCGGGTTGAAGGTTATGTTATTGGCCGGAACCCCCGGAACACTTAACCAGGAAAAATAACCACCAAAGGTTTCATTACCATCGCGAACAGGTTTAGTAGGATCATATGAAATAGCAGCACCAACTGCACCAGCTTCACCAAAGTTGCTTCTGACGTTACTGCCCTTTGCATTGATGTTCACCTTCAAATGATCATCCAAAAATGATGGCGATACACTTACGTTAATGGTATGTCTTCGAATATCCGTATTGATCAAAATACCCTGCTGATCAGTATATCCGTAAGACACACGATACGGAACATTTTTGAATGACCCTGTTGCACTTAAATTATTATCTGTAGACAGTGCCGTTCTAAAAATCTCATCCTGCCAATCTGTATTAACCGTACCCAGTTTGGCATCTACATCAGCCTGATTAATGCGGCCCGCATCTACCAAATCATTAACTAACTCTGTATACTCAGCAGCATTAAGCACATCAAAGTACTTGATTGGCGTACTTACCGATAGCGTTGTATTAAAAGTAAATTTGGGTTTACCAGCCTGACCTTTCTTAGTGGTGATAATAATAACACCATTTGAAGCCCGTGAACCATAAATGGCTGTTGCTGAGGCATCCTTTAATACTGTGAATGTCTCAATGTCATTCGGGTTTATCGTGGAGAGCGCATTTGCCACACCAGATATCCCTCCATTGTCAACCGGAAAACCATCAATAATTATTAGAGGATCGTTATTAGCGGCTAAAGAAGACCCACCACGTATACGAATGGTGGAACCTGCACCAGGTGCCCCACTATTTGAAATCACATTTACACCGGCAAGTTTCCCAACAATCAAATCCTGCGGTGAACTAAGCACACCCCGGTTAAAATCTTCGCGGGAAATATCGGCAATTGCCCCGGTAACATCTTTCTTTTCGATTGAGCCATAACCAATAACGACAATCTCCGAAAGTGCCGTTACATCAGATTGAAGTGAAATGTTAATGGTTGTCTGAGCACCGACTGTAACTTCAGTGGCAGAATAGCCAATAAATGAAAATACCAATACTGAATTAGAGCCACCCACCTGAATGGAGAAAGCTCCCGAAGCATCCGTTACGCCACCATTACTGGTGCCCTTTTCGAGAATGTTTACACCTGGTAGTGGTGTACCATCATCCGCTGAAGTTACTTTACCAGTCACTACCCTGCTTTGCGCCCAAACCAACGTTGAGCTGAGCAGAAAAATGACCAATAAGAACTTCCCAAAACTCCTGTAAAATCTAGTCATACCATCATAAGTTAAAGGTTTGTGTTATGTGAATAAAGTGCTTCAAAGTAGTGATTAATGAACATCATTCCACTCAAAAACCTCATCAATTTTCCTGAAAACGACTTCGCAAACGTTTCCGAAAAATCAATTTTTTACTTTGCAAAAGCAGATCAATGATAGGTAAAGCCTGATGTCAATGCACTGACATTAATCATGGTTTGTCACCGTTTTCATCCCATGCATCTGAATTTTGTCAGATGGCCTGTGTCGTTATATAGTATTTCCCCTTACTTTAAGGCAAAATTATATTCAACCGCTTATCCATGACAAAATTCAAATCGGTTGTGAGCCGAACGGCCGGAAAGCTGATCTCCTGGGAAGAAAAGCCAATTGGGATCATTGGAAAAACTGCAGAAGTTAATTTCTCTATCTGCTTTTACTCGGACAGCATTGTACGGGTAACATTTACCGCTGAAAACTTCTTTGAAGATTTTTCCTATGCGGTAACAGCCGACCCCTCCTCCAACATTAAACTCACTGTTTCTGAAGAGCCTTCATTGGTTATTCTCAAATCCTCCACGCTACAGGTTCACGTATCAAAAAATCCGGTGCGCCTTACTTTTTTAACTACCGAGGGGCAGATCATTAATGAGGATGACGCCTTAAGTACCCGCTGGAACGGTGAGCAAGTTGCCACCTACAAAAAACTTCAGGAAGGTGAGCGCTTTATCGGGCTTGGCGAAAAAACCGGACCGCTCGATCGCAAAGGTCAGGGCTATACTAATTGGAATACCGATGCTTATGCTTATCACACTGGAGCTGACCCGTTGTATTGCTCCACCCCGTTTTATATTGGTTTGCACAACAACCTTATCTACGGAATTTTTCTCGACAATACACATAAAACTTATTTCAATTTTGGAGCGTCCAACAATCGCTTCTCCAGCTTTGCCGCAGATAGTGGCGAAATGAATTACTATTTCATGCATGGCGACAGCGTGGGTGAAATCATTAAACACTACACCCATCTGACTGGCCGTATGGAAATGCCTCCGTTATGGAGTATTGGTTATCAGCAATGTCGCTACAGCTATTATCCCGATAAGGAGGTTACCACACTTGCCGGCACATTTCGCGATAAAGATATTCCAGCCGATGTGATCGTGTTCGACATTCACTACATGGATCAGTATAAAATATTCACCTGGAGCAAAAAAGATTTTCCTGATCCGAAGGGACTACTTAAAAAGTTAAAAGAACTAGGTTTCCGCGTAGTGGTGATGTGTGATCCGGGTATTAAAGTAGAAGAAGGCTACCATACGTATGAGGATGGCAAATCAAAAGATGTTTTTATTAAATACCCTGACGGTGAAAACTACACCGGCATGGTGTGGCCAGGCTGGTGCCACTTTCCTGATTTCACCAACCCAAAAACACGCACGTGGTGGAAGGAGCAATTCAAAGACTATGTTAATCTGGGTGTAGAAGGTTTTTGGAACGACATGAACGAAATTGCCACCTGGGGACACAGTCTGCCGGAGAACATTGAAATGGATTTTGAAGGCAACAAATCTACCATGCGCAGAGGAAGAAACATCTATGGCTTCCAAATGGCACGCAGTACCTACGAGGGTACCAAAGAACTCATGAAAGGTAAGCGTCCTTTCAATCTTACCCGTTCTGCCTTTTCCGGTATTCAACGATACTCGGCCGTTTGGACAGGCGATAATGTTGCCTATGATGAGCACATGATGCTAGGTGTTCGCCTGGTTAACAGCATGGGGTTAACCGGAATTGCCTTTGCGGGATATGACGTGGGTGGCTTTGTTGGAAATACCGATGAAAAACTTTTTGCCCGGTGGATTTCCATTGGCGCCTTCTCCCCTTTCTTCCGTGGGCACACCATGATCAATACCCGCGACTCTGAACCATGGACCTTCGGTGAGCGGGTTGAAGAAATTTCACGCAACTACATCAAACTTCGGTACCGGCTAATGCCCTATTTATATTCCTTATTTGATGATGCCTCCAAAACCGGTATGCCGGTAAACCGCTCGCTTGCCATTGATTATCCGTTTGATCACCATATCTATGATCATCGTTTTCATAACCAATATCTTTTTGGTCCTGCACTTTTAGTAGCGCCTGTGGAAAGTAACAAAGATCTTGTGAAGGTCTATCTGCCGGAAGGCAACTGGTACGAGCTTCTTACCGATGAACAGCATACTGGCAACAACATCATCGTAGCCGATTGCCCGTTGGATAAGTTACCGGTTTACGTTAAGGGTTCTTCCATTATACCCATGCGCGAAAAGGCAGGTTCTACCGTTGCTGATCGTGGCGATGTGTTGGAAATACACCTGTATAAAGGTGAACGTAACAATAGCTTTGTTTGGTATGAAGATGATGGCGAAACCTTTGCCTATCAGCAAGGCGAATTCTGTACACGTAAAATGGAATACCTGCACGCTGAAGGAAAATTTATAATCCACGCGGCTGAAGGAAAATATTTACCGGCTTATAAGTTGATTACTATTTTCTTTCATGGATTTGATGGACTTCAGTCACTTTCTTTAAATGGTGATTCACAATTCCTGCAAAAGAAAGATTATCGCTTTGTTCAACCCATGGCCAATTACGATCCGGTAAATACCATGCCCGATGGACCGGCAGTAAAAAACTTACCTTATCTTTCGAGTGGGTATAATCAGCAACAAGTAGTTATTCAGTGGTAGCACATTTGTTTAGCACTGATAGTAAGTTTATAAAACATTAAAAGCATGTCGTCAACAACATCCGTTATCAGACCAAGGCTAAGCTTCTGGCAAATCTGGAACATGAGCTTTGGGTTTATGGGTATTCAGTTTGGGTTTGCATTGCAAAATGCAAACACCAGCAGGATATTTGAAACGTTGGGATCCGATCCGAGTAACCTGGCCTTGTATTGGTTAGCCGCTCCGATAACAGGTTTAATTGTGCAGCCCATCATCGGGTATTACAGTGACCGCACCTGGCATCACAAATGGGGGCGCAGAAGACCCTTCTTTGCCATTGGTGCCATACTTGCTTCCATTGCGCTGTGCCTTATGCCTAACTCTCCTGCCCTATGGATGGCCGTGGGCGTACTATGGATCATGGACGCCTCAATTAACATAAGCATGGAGCCCTTCAGAGCCTTTGTTGGCGATATGCTGCCACCGGCACAACGAACAACAGGCTTTGCCATGCAGAGTTTTTTCATTGGCATTGGCGCCATCATAGCTTCTTTTCTGCCCTGGATATTTACAAACTGGTTTGGCATTTCTAATGTGGCTGATGAACCGGGAGTGATTCCTGATTCAGTGAAATACTCTTTTTACCTGGGCGCTTTTATGCTTTTTTTAACCGTGATGTGGACCGTGTTCAGCACCACTGAGTATCCGCCCGAACCAGGTGTCGAAGAAAAATTAAGAAACCGGGAGCGCAAGAAAATCGACAACGAAGATTTCTACGCTGCAAAATTCTCTAAACTCGGTACAGTACTGTTAGTATTGGCGGCTGTTGTCGCTGCAATTGTGTACTCAACTGGCATTGAAAAGGAACTTTATGTTCTTTCCTTGGGATTCGGAATTTTTGGATTGGTGCATCTGCTCGCAACCCTTTATATTAAACAAGGTCGGTCGTATCTCGGACTGGTTAATATTGTTAAGGATTTCAATTCTATGCCAAAGACAATGATTCAACTGGCATATGTTCAGTTCTTCTCATGGTTCGCACTTTTTGCCATGTGGATTTACACCACATCAGCCGTAACCAGTCATATCTTTAGATCAACCGATCCAACTTCAGTTGCCTACAATGATGGCGCCTCACTGGTTGGAAATTTGTTTGGTACGTATAACGGTATTGCAGCACTGGCAGCATTGCTTCTGCCAATATTGGCAAAGTACACCAGCCGTAGAATAACACACATGCTGGCACTTTTTTGTGGTGGATTAGGACTCATGTCTTTCTATTTTATTGCCGATCCGTTTTGGTTATGGTTCTCCATGATTGGTGTCGGTATTGCCTGGGCCAGTATACTCTCTATACCCTATGCTATGCTGTCGGGTTCATTACCGGCTGAGAAAATGGGTTACTACATGGGTGTGTTTAACTTCTTTATCGTCATCCCGCAAATTGTTGCCGGAACGTTGTTGGGCTTTATGCTAACACATCTTTTTAACGGTCAGTCCATCTTCATTTTAGTAGCCGGTGGAATTTCAATGATCATTGCCGGCCTATTGAATTTATTAGTGGATGACCGTGATGAGATCGTTATCAAAGAAAAAAGTTGAAACACATTTTTGTCATAGCATTATGTCTACCCTTTACAAGTTGGGCTCAGGAGTATTCGGTGTTTACCGAAACGGTAAAAAAATTTTACACAGCCACTCAGGAAAGTCAAGCAACATGGAATAAGTTAGTAGAAGAAAAACAAATACCGCTGGTGGTGGAAGATTCAGTAGCGTTTTTATATCAGGGGAATGCAAAGTCAGTTTCGTGGATGGGTGATTTTAACGGTTGGGGGTATGACAAAACGTATCCGAATAAAGGTGCTCAGATTCCAAACACCAACATTTGGATACTGAAAGCTTCGTTTCCAAAAAATGCACGCATCGATTATAAAATTCTCATCAATGAAAAAGATTGGATTCTTGATCCGTCCAATCCTAATCATCAATGGTCGGGTGTAGGTGGTGGCAGTCCGAATTCAGAACTTCGCATGCCCGATTGGAAACCCGATCCGATTACACTTTATCGGGAAAATATTCCTCGCGGAAGACTGAATAAGGATGCCTTATTCGACAGTAAAATAATGGGCTACCAGGTAACCTATTCAACCTACCTTCCTCATAATTACAACACCGATAAAACCTATCCTATCCTTTACGTAACCGATGGATATGAATACCTGCATGAGCGTATGGGCAACATGATGGTGATATTGGATAATCTTCTGGCCGATAATAAAATTGAGCCTGTATGTGTTGTTTTTATTGATCATCGCGAACCGGCAAACCGATCAAACAACAGAAGGATGATGGAACTTTCCATGAGCAATAAATATCTGAATTTCATTACGCAAGAGTTTATACCCTTTATGGAGAGCAACTTAAGCGTATCTAAAGAACCTGCCCAGCGGGGAATTTTGGGCACTTCAATGGGTGGGCTAACAGCTGCATACTTTGCTTTTTCCAAACCCGAAATCTTCGGGTTAGCCGGCATTCAATCACCCGCATTTTGGTTCAAGCCTGAGATTTATACCTTTTGTGATAAGGCCGAAAGCCCCCCGGTGAAAATTTATATGACTTCCGGCACGATTCACGATGCCAAAGAAGGTGCGCTTAAAATGAAATCGATTCTCGAAAAAAATACATGCACCTACCAGTATACCGAAACAAACCAGGGACATTCCTGGGGTAACTTCCGCGACACCATTGACGATATTCTTATCTATTTCTTTCCTGTCCGGTAGTTAAATTCAGGCACCTAATTTGTAAGATTGCACTAAAATCCAAACCCTATGCGCATTCTATCCCTTGCTAGTTTTATTCTGATCCTTTTAATAGGCGCCTGCACCTCGGGCAAAAAGGCCTACCAACGTGGCGATTATTACGATGCCGTAATGCAGGCCATTGGTCGCTTACGCCAAAATCCAGACCATAAAAAATCAAAAGAAACTTTGCGGAACAGCTATCCTGCCGCGCTGGAGTGGCTGGAGACCGATGCCAAAAATCAGATCGCATCCAACGCACCAAACAAGTGGAACGGTGCCCTGGTTTCGTATGAAAGAATAAATAACATGTATGAGGCTATACGCCAGGCACCGGGCGCCCTAAAAGTTATTCCTAATCCGAAAAGCTATTATGATCAGATTGGGCCCTTAAAGGAAAAGGCTGCCGAAGAGTTATATAACTCAGGCATTGCCCTGCTGATGAAGGGAACACGCGAAGATGCCAAGCGAGCTTTTTTTCACTTCTCGGATGTAAACAGGTATGTGCCGGGTTACAAAGATGTTGTTGAGTACCTGGATAAATCCAAATTTGAAGCTACCACCTTTGTAGTCGTTGAGCAGGTAGCCGTACCCACACGTTATAACCTCAGTGGCGGTTTCTTTCAGGATAAAGTGGAGGAATACCTGAACCGTAATTATACCGAACGCGGGTTTGTGCAATTCTATACACCGCAAGCCGCACAAAGTATGCGACTTGCCCGCACCGACCAGTATATGCGCCTTCAATTTGATGACTTCAGTGTGGGTAATACAACGGTTCGCGAACGGGAAGAAACAGTAAAAAAAGACAGTGTTAAGGTTGGTGAAGCCAAGATTGATGGTAAAACTGTTCCGGTTTACAATACCGTTACCGCCAAACTCATAACGGTTCGCAAAGAAGTGGTTTCTGAAGGGTTGCTAAGTATGATCATTGTTGACGCTAAAACCGGTGGTGTATTATCGCATCGCAAGTTTCCCGGCCGGTACGAATGGTTTACCACCTGGGGACGCTTCAATGGAGATGAGCGTGCATTGTCACAAGCCCAAATAGATATGTGTAAGCGCAGGGAATTACAGCCACCGGATCCACAATCCATGTTTCTCTCATTTGCCAGTCCTATTTACGATCAGTTGGTTCCGGCCATTCGTTCGTTCTACCAGAATTATTAATGTAAGCCGGCAGACAAAACTGCCGGTTTCGTTAAACCATTTTGCCGCGGTAAGAGTTAACTCAGTCATGAGAAATGTAATACTGTACTTATCTATGATGCTCACGGGCATATCCTGCGCCCAACAAAAGGAAAAAACGAATTCAGAAAGTATGAAAGGCGATTTGGCAGTGGCCACCTTTGGCAGTGGATGTTTTTGGTGCACTGAAGCTGTATTTCAACGGGTTAAAGGTGTCGAAAAAGTTGTTTCAGGCTATTCAGGTGGTAAGGTTAAAAATCCAACTTACCGCGAAGTAACCTCAGGTCTTACCGGCCATGCCGAGGTGACCCAACTCACTTATAACCCGGCAGTAATTTCATTTGAAGAATTACTTGAAATTTTTTGGGGCACGCATGATCCCACAACCCTTAATCGCCAGGGTGCTGACGTAGGTACCCAGTACCGCTCCGTTATTTTTTATCACAACGAAGAGCAAAAAAGACTTTCAGAACTCTACAAAAATAAACTGGATGCTTCGGGCGCTTTTGATAATCCGATTGTAACGGAAATCAGTCCTTTTACGGCTTTCTACCCTGCCGAAGATTACCATCAAAATTATTATAACCTCAATGGCAATGCACCGTATTGCTCGTACGTTATACAGCCCAAGCTCGAGAAATTTAAAAAAGTATTTCAAGCCAAGCTTAAACAGAATTAAAACCATTTAAACAAAATTTTTCCCGATACCTGATATTTATCGCAACCTTTACCCTAACAAATCGTTAAAACTTGTGAGTAGAGTAATTCTTCTCATAGGTTTAGGTTTAGGTAAACAAAAAAGTCCCGGGGCGCGGGACTTTTTTGCATTTAAGAAGTTTTAATACTTCTCTAATGTTATTTTAATCTTAGGCTTCAACAGAAATTTCCATAATGCGAAGCACTTCTCCTGCTCTTCCTTTTACAGGTGAGAAGTAAGACCGCATCGTAACCACTTCACCTTTTCGGCTCAGCCTTTTAAATACGCCTTTACGGGCTTTGCCAGCCTCCAGGTCGCGCCAGAACTGACGATATTCCTCACTGTTCTTTTCTTCTTTAGAAACAAATATCCGGTGATGCTCACCAATCACTTCATTTTGAGTATAGCCCAGCAGGCTCAAATAATTTGGATTGATTTTCGAAAGCTTACCCTCTACATCATACTCAGCCATTGACAATGAAGTATTTAAGGCCTGCATGGTACCCTCGGTTTCCGACTGGTTACGTTGCATCTCTTCCTGAGTAGCCTGAAGTTCCTCCATGTTCTGCCTCATCTCCTCCTCCTGTGCCCGCATTTGTTCGGTCATTTCTTGTGACTCTTCCAGGAGGCGCTGCGTGCGGGCATTTATTTTCACTGATGAGATGGTGGAGGCAATGCTTTCAGCAATCTTTTGTACAAACTCCATCTCGTAATCGGCAAAGGTGTTGAAGGAGGCGATCTCCACAACTCCGAAAATTTGTTCATTAACTTTTAATGGCACGATGAGAATAGCGGTAGGATTGGCATCGCCTAACCCTGAAGATATTTTGATGTAATTCTGGGGGACATCCGTTAAATAAACAATATCACCTTCCTGCCAGGCCTGTCCGGCTAAGCCCTCACCTTTATGAATTTTATGATCGATAAATTTCTTTTTGTCCCATGCATAACATGCCTTCATCGACATGGTTGGTTCATCGCCCGTCTCATCATCCATGATATACAAAGCCCCCTGATTGGCTTTTAGGTATTTCACCAGGTTGGTGATAATTTCATCGGCCAGCTTTTCCAGGTCGTTTGTATTGGAACGTAAAATTTCCCCAAACTTGGCAAGTCCTTCTGTAGCCCAGTTTCGCTTGGCGTCATCTTCGGCCACACGCGCCAGGTTGTTGCGCATGTTTATCAGGGCATTACCCAGTACATCATGCTCACTTAGTGGTTTAAAATCCGAACTGTAATTGCCTTTACCAATATTTTCTGCAAAGTGTGTGGTGGCCTTTAGTCCGCTCACCAGGTTATCCATGGCGGTGGCCATTTCACCAATTTCGTCATTGCTGAATTTGGTTTGTTTGTCTTCCACCAATTCACCCTTACCAAGTTTCACCACAACATCCTTCAGGAAATTTACCGGCCGTGTTATGGCACGCATCAGCAGGTAGGCGCTCATCAGGCCAAGCAAAATGGTAATACCTGCCAGTATCAGGGTTATGTTTCTTAACCGCTTCGAGGAACTGATTAGCTCTTCATCAGAAATTGCATTTCGGGTGGTTTGTGCATGAGCCAGGCCCTTCAGGTCAACCAATATCTCTTCAAGCTGCGGGTTAATTGTACTCTCCAGGACATCTTCAGCCAAGAGCTTCGTAATACCATCTTCATAACTTTCAAAAGAGATAAGCTGGGTGGTAATCTGATCCTCCGCATACTTCTGTACGCGTTCAAAACTCTTGAAAACAGTATCTACAATAGTCTTCTGGCTATCTACATCCCATGTATTTTTAAGATTTTCAATACGTTCCTTCAGGGCAGGGTACTCATGATTAACCAGCAGCTTAAGGGAGTTCTTGTTTTCATCATTGGTTTGCAGGTACACCCAACTGGTTATCAGTTTTTGATAACGCTCTACCACTAGTACAAATTCGTTAATCGCATCTTTTGAAGGACGAACCACTTCAGCCGACTTGCTTACAACATTATCAATTTGATTTCCCGTAAGAAAAATGATGGTAGCATTGATAACAAACAACACCATTACTGCCAGGAAACCAGCCAGAATTTTGTTGCCTATTGTAAACCGAAACCGAAAGCGTCTTTTTTTATTTTCCATAGAATCGTGAAATACGGCTAAAAAATCATGTTATAACACGGCAATGTACACACGTTTACACATACTGCACAGGCCGAATATGCCCAAAGGCGAGCAAAAATAGAACTATTCCCCGTGGGATAAATCTCAAAATTTCCCAATTTTCTGACATCTGAGTCCTATTTCGGAAACTTGCTAATTTTTGTGCTTTCCTAACCTGTTTTTGCATATCAAACCTCTTATATTTCCTTAAACAATTGCTTTATGTGCCGATTAATGGCTTACAAAGGCACGCCCATCCTTCTTGATGAGCTGCTTTACAAACCCAAGAACTCTCTGATTAACCAAAGCATTAATGCAAAGGAGTTGGAAGAGCCGTTAAATGGCGATGGCTTTGGTGTGGGCTGGTATACACAAGCCATCAGTCCGGAACCCGCTACGTTTGTATCGCTAAACCCGGCCTGGAGTAATCGAAACCTGCGCAACCTGGCCCCAAAAATTCAATCCGATTGCCTGGTGGCGCATGTACGGGCAGCCAGTGTGGGCGAGGTATCGGAAGCCAATTGCCACCCCTTTCAGTACAATGAGTTACTGATGGCGCATAATGGTGGAGTAGAAAACTTCTCAAAAATCAAACGCGAACTTCGCTCAGGTTTAACGGATCCAATCTATAACTGGATTAAGGGGCAAACTGATTCTGAACATATTTTTGCCACGTTGGTGAATAGAATCTATTTCGAGAATAAAAGCATAACACCTGAATCGGTAACCGAGGCTTTTGAATACACCTTTCAGCAGGTGAAGAATCTGATGGTGAAAAAAGGAATTCATGAAGAGGCTTATTTGAACATGGTGGTAACTGATGGACATTTTATTGTGGCTACACGTTATGTTACCGATCCGAAAGAAGAACCACTTACACTTTATCACTCTGAAGGCAGTAGATATGTGGTTGAAGATGGTGTTACCCGAATGGAAGCACCAAAAGATGATGATGAGGCTGTACTTATCGTATCAGAAAAACTGACAGAAGGCAATCACTGGACCATTATCCCGAAAAATCATTTTGTGATTGTAGAGGAAGATTTAAACGTAAGGATTAAACCTATCCATGCCTGATTGTATTTTGAAGCCTGTTGCTTCTTCCTTAGTTTCGCTGCAAATTTTATTTCCGTGAAGTATGATGTAATTATTGTGGGCGGTGGTATCGTGGGGTTGGCCACCGCCTGGCAGGTTTTGCAAAAAAATAAAAACCTGAATGTAGTTATCCTTGAAAAGGAAAACGCAGTGGCCAGGCACCAAACCGGCAACAACAGCGGAGTTATACATTCGGGATTATACTATAAACCCGGAAGCCTGAAAGCTACTAACTGCATCCACGGATATCACTTACTCGTAGATTTCTGCACTAAAAATAATATTCCATTCGAATTGTGCGGTAAGATTGTGGTGGCCACCGATAAGGAACAGGTTCCGCTATTAAACAACTTATACCAGCGCGGTCAACAAAACGGACTGGACAATCTTAAGTTACTGAATCAACAAGAACTCAAAGAATACGAACCGCATGTAACTGGCGTTGCCGGAATGTTTGTTCCTCAGACTGGCATTGTAGACTATCTAAAAGTAGCTGAAAAATTGGGAGGCCTGATCCGCGAAGCAGGTGGTGAACTAAAGCTAGGTGAAAAAGTAATCGAGATTCATCCGGAAGCTTCGCATGTAAACGTAGTGACCGAAAAAAAATCGTATCAGGGAAATCTGCTGATTAATTGTGCTGGCCTTTACTCGGATAAAGTGGCCAGAATGACTTCAAAGGTGAACCTTAAGATCATCCCTTTCAGGGGCGAGTATTTTAAGTTGGTGAAAGAAAAGGAATACCTCGTTAAAAACCTGATCTATCCTGTACCTGATCCAAACTTCCCCTTTCTTGGGGTGCACTTTACACGCATGATGCGCGGTGGTGTAGAAGCAGGACCAAACGCAGTACTGGCATTCAAACGCGAAGGTTATAAAAAATCAGACATTAATCTGGGTGAACTTGCAGAAGCATTGGCCTGGCCCGGATTTCAAAAGGTAGCCTTTAAATACTGGCGAACCGGACTTGGTGAAATGTATCGTTCGTTTTCGAAAACGGCATTTACCCGGGCGCTTCAAAAGCTAATACCCGAAATACAGGAAAAAGATTTGACCGATGGCGGTGCAGGAGTCCGCGCACAAGCCTGTGATCGAAACGGTGGACTGGTGGATGACTTTATGATACTGGAGGAAAGACAAGTAATCAATGTTTGTAATGCACCATCTCCGGCAGCTACCTCTTCGTTGGCGATTGGTGAAACAATATCAGCTTTAGCGTTAGGAAAAATTAAAGGATAAGTTCACTCGTCCCATTCCTTTCGAATAACAGGTTTAAAAATCCGGAAAACGATACCAGCCTGCACGCCCCAAATTTCAATAGAATTATAATATCGTTGATACACGGCTCCAACGGAGAGATTTCCGTGCAAGGCACCGGCACTAAAAATCTGATGCTGATACTGTACACTGAATTCTCTGCGTGGATTGGCCCCGGTTTCCCAATCTTTTGAAAAGCGGTATTCAAACCCAATTGTTTTACTTTGATCGGGTGCATGTACGCCAAGGTAAAAAGCAGACTCATTAAAAGTTCGTTTGGCTTCGAAGGCCTCCGTCATTATTCCGGTACCTGCGCGTAAGGTTATAAACCTGCTGGTAATTAAATTGATCTGAAAAATTTGCCAGTCGTTGGTACGAATGTGTTTAAAGCCTTCAAAATCCTCTTCGATCAGGTAGTTCATTCTGAAGTCTGTAGAAAATAACCCCCAATTACCTCGTATACGAGGCCATAAAACATAGTAGCTTGAGGGCTTTACTGCACCTTGCAACATCACATCCAGCGAAACCATAGATGGATACCGCGCGCGGTCATTGCGAAGTTTTGCGCCCTGCCACTCACCGATTCCGTTAAAAAAAAGTTCAACAAAGAAAAAACCTCCATCGCTAACATTACTTGAAGAACCGGAAGATCCTTCTGAGGGTTTACCGGAACGATCGGAATTACTACGCGATTCGGATTTAATGGCATCAACCTGTGCCAGCACGGGTATTGCAAAAAGTAATACCAAACCGATAATGAGGGCTTTCATAGGGTTGGGGTTTTAGTTATGAAAGCAATTTGTTTGCCATTTAATTCTAGCTTCTTGTTGCTGTGGCTTCAATCTCCACCAGGTACTCCGGTGAAATCAAAGCCTTCACTTCAACCATGGTTGTTGCCGGTTTTATAGAATGAAAATACTCACGGTGCGCACGGCCCACCTCCTCCCATCGGGAAATATCCGTTACAAAAATGCGGGTGCGCACTACATCATTCAACGTAAAGCCGGCTTCCACCATCACCCTTTCAATCTTCTGAATGATAAACCGGGTTTGTTCATACATATTGTCTTTTCCTACCAGCAAACCATTTTCATTTACAGCCACAGTGCCTGTTACCTCCAGGTGATTGCCTACCAAAACCGCGCGTGAATAGCCCACAATATCCTCCCACCTGGCACCGGTTGAAAAGTTCTTTCTCATATGTGTTTTGTATTTTTGATTTGTGAACAAGTTAACACCTGAAGAATTAACACGCTACAGCCGCCATTTGGTTTTGAAAGATTTTGGTAAAGAAAACCAGGAGAAACTAAAAAAATCGCGTGTTTTGATGGTGGGGGCCGGTGGATTAGGATGCCCTGCCTTGTTGTACCTGGTAGCTGCCGGTATCGGAAAAATTGGTATTATCGACTTTGATGACGTGCAGGAGTCGAACCTGCAGCGGCAAGTACTATTTAACACCCATGATGTGGGTGAAAATAAAGCGCTGGCCGCTAAAAAACACCTTGCTAAACTAAACCCGTTTGTTACGATTTTCCCCTACGCTGAAAAACTTACCTCAAAAAATGCGTTAAAACTATTTGCAGATTACGAAATTGTGCTGGATGGTTCCGATAACTTTCCTACACGATACCTGGTAAACGATGCCTGCGTGCTTACAGGCAAGGCACTTATCTACGGATCAATCTTGCAATACGAGGGGCAACTTTCGGTACTCAATGTCCGTAGCACTGATGGCTCGCACTCACAAAATTATCGCGACCTTTTCCCGGAATCACCTCAACCTCATGAAGTACCCAATTGTGAACAAGCCGGAGTATTAGGTGTACTGCCGGGTACTGTTGGAAGTCTGATGGCCAATGAAGCAATTAAACTGATAACCGGAATAGGCGATCCATTGATAAACAAACTGCTTATCTTCGACAGTCTGACGTTACAAACCTTAACCGTTTCCATTCCCAATCGAAATTCGCGCGCCAACATAAAAGAGTTAATCGATTATGATGATTTTTGTGGTTTAAATGATCAGAAAGATAAATCTTTGAGCATGAAAGAAATTACTGTACAAGAACTTAAAAGTCTGTTGGATACGAATGCCGATTTTCAATTGATAGATGTACGCGAAGTACACGAATTTGAACAAGCGAATATTGGTGGGGAGCATATTCCTATGGCTGAAGTGCCACACCAAATTGAACGAATCGAAACCACGAAGCAGGTTGTTATGCATTGCCGAAGCGGTGGAAGAAGTGGTAACATCATTCAATGGTTGGAGAAAAACCATGGATTCAATAACCTGTATAACCTGAAAGGAGGAATACTTGCCTGGGCAAAAGAAATCGATTCATCGCTGGATGTTTCTTAATCCTGGAACTTTTTTGTTGGCCATAAAAGACTTCCAATAATCATTGCCATAAGGCTTACCAACACCGCTGGTACAAGGGCTGGAATATCCAGCGGATCGTATTCAAAATACAGCCACGCCCCTATTCCGGTGGTCATGGCCAAAATGGCTCCAGTTGCGCTGCTACGCTTCCAATACATACCCAAGGCCATTGGAATAAATAGCGATACAAGGCTTAAGATTGACGCCCCACCCACCAACTCATAAATGTCTGATTTCAGGCAAGCCATTATGGTGGCAATTATGCTCACTACCAATAGCATTAGCCGTGTGGTCATTAAAAAATGTAAATCTGTAGGCTTGTCCTTCATCATAGGTTTCAAAATATTCTCGGTAACCACGGCAGCCGGTGCCAGCATGGCCGAGCTGGTCGTACTCATGATGGCCGATAATAACGAACCGAAAAATAAAATTTGTACCGGCATAGCGGCATGCTGCAGTACCATGGTGGGCAGCGTAAGTTGAGTATCACCGTTAACGCTTTCCGGATAGAGATACTTGACACAAAGGCTGATGAACAAAGGCAACATGGCAATGGTAAGGTATAAGCCCGCAGCATAATAGCATGACCGTACGGCAATAGCAGATGACCCGGATGACATAGCCCGTTGAAAAACATCCTGAGAGGGTATGGATCCAAGCCCGAGTACCGACCAGGCCGCCAGGTATGAAACAATGGAAACTGCATCGGCATCCGGAAAAAATTTAAAAGTTGCCGAAGGAGCCGCATCAATCACATTCATTACCCCACCAGCTTTCGAAGAAAGTATGTAAGCAAGCACCCCTAGCCCCATAATAATAATTACACTTTGAATAAAGTCGGTTACCGAAATGGCCCACATGCCTCCAATAAACGTATATAGGGTAACCACTATGGAACTGGCAACAATACCTTGCCAGATGGGTATATCGGTTACCACATTTAAAATAAGTCCTAAGGCTACTAATTGCGCAGCGATATAACCAAAATATGAAGGCACCATAAAAACACTGGCCACAAATTCAGTTTTCCGATCGAACCGATGTCGAAAATAATCGCATAGGGTAAGCAAGTTCATCGCATAGAGCTTACGCGCAAAAAACATCCCAAATAAAACCAGGCAAAGGGCCGCACCAAAAGGATCTTCAACAACGGCATACAATCCGCCTTTCAAAAATTCAGATGACGCTCCGAATATGGTTTCGGAGCCAAACCACGTTGCGAATAAGGCTGAGGTGCTCAGCACAATGGGCAGGCTTCTTCCGGCCAGCATAAAATCATTGGAGGTTTTTACCCTGCGGGCAGCCCAAATGCCGATCAGCACCGTTACTACGAGATAAAGAATAATAGAAGCAATCAGCAACTCCGGTAGGCAGATTAAATTTCTGCTAAGATTACTTTTTTCTGGTTAACTGAAAAGTTCGTGTGATATTAAAACCAAAATGAATATCGCCTTCCCAAAAATTTCCGGTGGTCTCGGTTACAACAGCCCTATCTATCAGACCCAGGGAATTAGTAAACACCAATTGAAATACATGTCCTCCTGTTTCGATATCAATCCCGAAACCTATAGCATCGTATCGGATATAATCAGGAGGACTGTTGGGTTTGTCATTTAACCTAAAAATATATTCGCCTGTAATTGCCAGGCTTCGCGTAATCTTATGTCTTCCGGCAATACCTAAAGCAAAATCTGTATTTGTTTCAACGGTTTGATTTACCCTGTTCCTGTTAACAACAAGTGGGTTAACTTGTAAAGAGAAATTTTGATTGAATTTACGAGCGATTAACAACTGGGCCACGTAGGCTAATCGATCAGTAGTTTTGATGGGCTCTATACTATCGCTATTTTTTGGCGATGTCTTATAATTTAATGTACCCAATGTAGTTATTGTGACAGGCATTTTTCCAATGTGCTGCTGCAAAAGTTTATACCTGATGTAAGAATCAAAAGTTTTATCAACGGATGTTCGTCCCAGCCCAACACCTAGCCTGTCCGTAATTCCATATTCAAGGCCCAGCCTGACGAAAGCATCATCGAGGCCCCATAAAGTATAAGCACCTTCATTGATTCTACCGAAACGATGAGAAAAAATAAACTCCAAAGAGCCCCGTGGCTTGGTCTCCACTGATTGCCCGTTAATTACCCGGGTTCCTTTAAACGTTGCTATTACTGGCACGTCAAGAGGTTCCTTTGTTAACTCCAGAAGCAGTTCACCCTGAGCAATTGATGCGTGAGAAATAGTAACCAGTGAAACAAAAGCAAATAAGCTTTTCATGGGGGTCATTGAGGTTTGTGGGTAAATGTAACCGCAACCGCAACCTCTATTGTTTCAGCAATATTTTGCCAAAGTAATTGAGGTATCTTTATACTGTAGTCGGCCAGTTTAATCATGAACTTCGACTTGATGAAAATACGATCCTGGGCAACTTCAATAGTACCGGGTACCTCCACTATTTTAGTTACGCCATGAATGGTAAGTTCACCAACAGCTGTTACAACTTGCTCACCAGGCTTGAAGTTTTCAAAACCCTTCAACGTTCCTGAAAATGTTGATCGCGGAAACTTATCTGACTCCATGTACTTTTCATTGAAGTGCTGTTGCATTAGCTTTTTTTCAAACTGAAACTGATTGTTCGGTATCACAAAGGCAATTTCATGAGTACCTGGATTAAATATGCCTGAAATCTTTGTGTTCTCAGCGCTTATGTCCTCCAGGGTAGCCTTAGAAAAAAAGGTGATGACCCCCTCCGTAAGCACAAACTTTTGCGCTGGTGCGGTAAACGTCACCACCAAAAACCCAACCAGGAAAAATTTTCTACGCATTTAATTGTCCTTTGCACCGTCATCAACCCAACAGGCAATTAAATCGCGCAAATTTTGGGGTAACCCTCCGGTAGAAACCTGATCAGCGGGCATACTGCCATTACCTGTTCGTAACTTGATAGCTTGTGCATTGGCCTGTACGGTACTCAGATTGCTCCAATTGGGTAACGAGCTTGAACCATCATGGCATGTTGACTTAATACAATTAGCCTGCAGTATAGGCTTAATTTGCGTTTCGTAACTTACTCCCGTATTACTCGGCACTTGAGCATTTATCGTAATGGTACACCCGGTATTATCCTCTACCGTAATCATATACATTCCTGCTTTTAGGTTAGCGAATGTCGAAGATGAAACGAACGCACCAGCTCCAAGCTTATACTTATATGGGGATTGACCACCAGTTACATTCGCGGTAATAGAACCATTTGGGTTGGAACAATTCGTTTGCGGTAGTATTGTTGAGGCATTAGCGGTAGGCCCCAAAGGAGCAGTTAGCACTACAGCGGCTAACTGCTTTTCACACCCCTTGCTGTCTTTCACCGTAATAACAAATGAACCTCCTCCAAGATTCGCAAAGGTAGAAGTACTGGAAAAAGCAGCATTGTCCAGTTTAAACTGGTATGGCCCCATGCCACCAGAAGCTGAAACCTGAATTGATCCATTGTTTGTGCCGCAAGTTGTTGGGTTGGTTGAATTGATAAGTTGAATGGCCAGATCGGAAGTAGCACAATCAAAAGGTGTTGGTTCATCACTACTGGAGCAACTCATATAAAATAACAAGGCAACTACAGTGATTAAGCTTAGTGATCGGTATTTAAGGTTCATTATCATAGATTTTTATAGGCTTATACTATTATTTCCAGAAACGATACTTGACATTAAAAAAAGCCCCTAAACTGGCCAGTGAAACATCACCCTCACCCACACCGGCCAGCGGGGCTTTATAAAACGGCTCCAGTTGAATGGCCCAATGGGCATTCAACTGCTTACTCAAGCCAACTGAAAGATTCAGCATACTGAACCATTCCTTGTTTTGTCCGTGTATAGTTTTGTAGTAGGTATAGATATTTCCATACCCCCCCTTTATAGTATATACATAGTTCTCGTTACTCATCAGGTATGATGAAACACCCAGACCAGCATAAAATGACCACTTTCGTTCTGGCGAAAAATTGTAATACAGCATTATTGGTACATCCCACATTTTACAGTCGCCCACTACCCGATCGCTTGTTTGTCCATAGTATTCGATATTATGCGCAGTGTAAAATTTATTTGAACGGATCAATCCCGCGGCTACTGAAAGATTTTTTGTAATAGTGTACTCAGCCAAAAGCCCATAATTCAACCCGATCTTATCAGGCTGAATTGATTCTACGGTGGAGTAATCAGGAGAAATGGAAAGCCGGATTAAAAATCGCTGGTAAAATTTACGGTGCAACGGGTCTTCGTGTTTGTGCAGTTGAGTCTGAGTGTCCTCTTCCTCTTCATTCAAAAGTTCTGTTTCATGTTCTTGCTTTTCAGTTTCAACCGAATCTACCACTATCCATTCGGCTTTGTTACTGAAACTAACCGGACCTACCTGTACCGCATTAGTTTGAATACTTGCAACCGTGCTTGCTTTATCCTCCGCTAAAACATAACCTGAGGTGCTGGCCACACTTTCCTTGTCCAACATCTTTCTACTGTTATTGACACCGTTGATGGCATTAGATTGCTCACTACTTTTTTTCTTCTCTCCTGATTGTTTACCAACACGCTCAACTATTGATTTTTCTTTAACATTTAGTGAGGAGTGTGGGCGTGAAACAATCTCCTGTCTAGCCACGATCTCATCAGTGATGTGGTTTAGCGTATTGATTGATTCGGGTTTCATTTTTTTTTCAGCTTCTTCAGAAGTGGCCATAGCAATACTGCCAGTCGTATCGTTACGCTTTGTTAATACCTGCGTAGTCGTTGTGGCCATACGTGTTTTAGCTTCATCCATACCCCGCCACACCAATACCGCTACGGTTATAACCATGATTGATCCTCTTATAATTTTATTTGCATGCCCGAATACACCTGTTCGTTCTGCCTCGTTCAACCGGTTGTCCATATCGGTCCAATCGGGCATGACAGTATCTCCCGCTGATTTTTCGGCAGCCTGTTTAAACAAATCATCCAACTCCTGATCAGACAGATTTTGCATATTTTATCTCCTTCATCTTCTCTAACATATTTCTTAAGCGCTCGCGCGCCTTTGATAAATTTGATTTTGAGGTACCTGTTGAAACACCGAGGATAATCCCTATCTCTTCATGGGTGTATCCGTCAATGGCGTACAGGTTAAACACCATTCGATAAGCAGGGGTAAGACACTGCACCATCGCCATCAACTCTTGGTGTGATAATTCTTCAATTGCCGTGGACCGCACAATAAAACGATCTGAGACCTCATCTACAGCTTGTTGGTAATAGTGCTTATTCTCCTTCCGGTAATGATCTATGGAGGCATTGATCATTATCCGCCTTATCCATGCTTTAAAAGATGTATCCGGTTTGTATTGATCCATCTTCTGAAATATTTTCATGAAGCCATCATTGGTTACTTCCTTTGCCTCTTCGGCTGTTCTGCAGTAACGCAAACAAACACTGAAGCAGTAGCCATAGTACTGGTTGTACAATTGGCGTTGGCTTTCGCGATCGTGTCGTTTGCATCCTTCAATCAGGACATGCATGGGTGATAGGGCCAGTCTTGAAAATTTTATTCAGTACGGGTGAATTCAGGGAATGGTTGCCCTGGAAATGTAAGTTACGGAGGTTTTATCTCAGTATGGATAGGCTCATAAACGAAAAACCCCCGAAATCCTTGACTCCGGGGGTTAATCTTGTCTATAGTTGGCTTTAATCTGTGACAAACATAAGCGAAGCCCTTTTAGCAACAATAGGCTATTCGCCAATCGGTTTAATGGAGGGACAAAATGCCGTTAATAAGGATAGAGTGACCCGGGCTAAAAAAATGAAAATCCCCGACATGTTCACGACAAGGGGGATTTTCAAAGTCTACAGTTGGCTTTAATCGAAAGTAAAGGTAGTATAAAATATTAAAAAAGCAACTCAGGTTTACCTTTTTACCTCAAGTGAATCCTGATTCAGAGAGTCCTTTTTCACGTAATCACGCTCAATTCGCTCTTTTAGCTGGGGTTTTGACCCTGGAAAAGTGGTACGTGTGGCAATGTCGTAGCTGGCATAAAACAGCAAGGCAAAGAACACGATGGCAAACCCGAGAAATATCTTTTTGTTACGTGACATGCTTGTAAAAAAAAAGGGACTTAACGCCCCTTTAGTTCATTTGTTTGGAATACTATTTTACCTTATTCACCACGGCATCAAATGCTTCACGGTGATTCATGGCCAGGTCGGCCAATACCTTGCGATTAAGGTGGATACCGGCTGTTTTTAACTTACCCATAAATTGTGAGTAGGATAAGCCGTGTTCACGAACACCAGCATTGATACGGGTAATCCATATCGCGCGGTATTCTCTTTTCTTGGATTTACGGTCGCGGTAAGCATACACGAGACCCTTTTCTACGGCATTCTTGGCTACCGTCCATACGTTTTTCTTACGACCAAAAAAACCTTTGGCCAGTTTTAAGATGCGCTTACGTTTTGCGCGGGATGCAACATTGTTGACTGATCTTGGCATTTTATTTTACATTTTTGGTTGTTGGCGAATCTTCTGTTTCAAGTTTGCTTAGTTGCCAAAAACCGGGTTAAACATAAACCTGCCCTAGCGTGACACTGGCAGGTCAACCGATTAGTAGATTTAGTATTAAAGGGCGTACGGAATCATGAACTTCACGTTGTTCATATCTTCCGCTCTTACGATAGCCATTTTACCTAATCTTCTTTTTTGCTTGGTTTCCTTCTTGGTTAAGATGTGGTTCTTAAAAGCATGTTTCCGCTTTACTTTACCGGTACCCGTTACCTTAAACCGTTTCTTTGCACCAGACTTTGTTTTTACTTTAGGCATTGTATTACAATTAAATCAATTTCTATTCTCACCTATTTGCTTGCCTTACCTTTGGGCTGCACGAACATCGACATCCGTTTACCTTCAAGTCGTGGCATCTGTTCCACTTTTCCGTGTTCTTCAAGACCTTGGGCAAATTTTAACAATAAAATCTCACCACGCTCTTTATACACAATGGTACGGCCAGGAAAAAACACCGTGGCCTTAACTTTTGATCCTTCCTTAAGAAAGTTGATGGCATGGTTCAATTTAAAATTGAAGTCATGTTCATCCGTATTAGGGCCAAACCTGATTTCCTTCACCACCACTTTGATGGCTTTGGCCTTAATTTCTTTCTGCTTTTTCTTCTGTTCGTATTTAAACTTCGAGTAGTCAGTAACCTTACAAACCGGGGGATCTGCATTGGGGGAAATTTCCACCAAATCCAACCCTTGTTCCTGTGCTATCTTAATAGCCTCCTTAACAGGGTAAACATCAACCTTTACGTTTTCGCCTACTAACCTCACCCTGGGTGCGGTAATCCTTTCATTAATACGATAGGGCTCCTCTGGTCTGTATGGGCCCCTTCGAAAGGGTCTGTTTGTCTGGTTTATAATACTTCCTCTGGTTTAAATTCTACAACATTTTATGCTCAACGAGCCTATTTTAACTAAAAATAGGGTGCAAATATCGCCATATTATTCAGAAATCAAAACCTTAACTTTAGTTCTCCGGTGCTGAAGACGAGGCTTTAAATTCCTCCACAAACTGATCGAAGGGCATAGTGCCGGCATCTCCCTTGCCATGGATGCGAACGGCAACTTTTCGCTCAGCCGCTTCCTTCTCCCCTACAATGAGCATGTAGGGAATTTTCTTCACCTCAGCATCCCGTATTTTACGTCCAATCTTTTCATCACGATCATCCAAAAATCCCCTGATATCCAGCGCTTTAAGGGTATTGAATACATCCTCTGCATAAGCATTGAAACGCTCTGATATGGGCAACACAGCCACCTGATCTGGCGAAAGCCACAGCGGGAAATTTCCCGCGCAGTGTTCTATTAAAACCGCTACAAAGCGTTCCAATGAACCAAATGGAGCCCGGTGAATCATTACCGGTCGATGGCGCTGGTTATCAGAACCTACATATTCTAACTCAAAGCGCTGCGGAAGCTGGTAGTCTACCTGAATGGTTCCTAATTGCCAACTGCGGCCTAAAGCATCTTTAACCATAAAATCCAGTTTGGGACCGTAAAAAGCAGCTTCGCCTTTTACGGCTACCGTTTTCAACCCTCTTTCATCGGCTGCTTCCTGTATCTCACGTTCGGCTCTGTCCCACAATTCATCGTCACCGATATACTTTTCCTTATTCGCTGGATCACGCAAGGAAACCTGGGCCGTGTAGTTTTCAAATCCAAGTGAATTAAATACATGGAGTACCAGATCAATTACTTTTATGAACTCCTCCTTTACCTGATCTGGGCGACAAAAGATATGGGCATCGTCCTGGGTAAAACCCCTTACCCGCGTAAGACCATGAAGTTCACCACTTTGTTCATAACGATACACAGTTCCGAACTCCGCCAGCCGGATAGGGAGATCCTTGTATGATCGTGGTTTGGAGTTATATATCTCGCAATGATGCGGACAGTTCATGGGTTTAAGCAAAAACTCCTCACCTTCATCGGGTGTGCGAATGGGTTGGAATGAATCTTTACCATACTTTTCGTAGTGACCTGATGTTACGTAAAGGCTTTTACTGCCAATATGGGGAGTCACTACCGGATCATAACCCGCCTTCACCTGGGCTTTGCGCATAAACTGCTCCAGGCGCTCACGCAGTATTGTTCCTTTAGGCAACCACAGTGGCAAGCCCATGCCAACCTTTTCGGAGAAGGTAAAAAGCTCAAGTTCTTTGCCCAGCTTTCGGTGATCTCTTTTCTTCGCCTCTTCCAACAGATGCAGGTATTCTTCAAGCTCTTTTTGCTTTGGAAAAGTTATACCGTAAATGCGGGTAAGCATTTTGTTCTTTTCATTGCCTCGCCAATATGCTCCGGCAACGTTGAGCAATTTTATTGCCTTGATAAAACCAGTATGGGGTATATGCGGACCTTTACATAAATCCGTAAAGTTACCCTGTTCATAAAAAGTTATGGTACCATCCGTTAACTCATTAATAAGTTCGAGTTTATAAGGATCATTCTTCCTGCTAAAAAAGTCTAACGCTTCGGCTTTACTAACTTCTCTCCTACCGAAAACACTTTCTTTCTTTGCAAGCTCTTTCATTTTTGCTTCAAGTGCAGCAAGATCATCATCACCAAAAGCCTTACCGCCCAGATCAACATCATAATAAAATCCATTTTCGATGGGTGGACCGATACCAAATTTTACACCCGGGTGCAGTGCTTCAAGTGCTTCAGCCATTAGGTGGGCTGATGAATGCCAAAAAGCATATTTGCCACCACCATCATTCCAGGTAAGAATTTTAACGGAAGCATCCTGATCAATGCTTCGGGAAAGATCCTGTATAGTACCGTTTACTTCAATAGCCAGTGCATTACGCGCCAAACCTTCACTGATACTCATTGCTACGTCAATACCTTTAACACCTGATGGAAACTCACGAATGCTTCCGTCCGGTAAACTAATTTTAATCATCATGTCTTGTAGTTAAAAATCTGCGCAAATATAAGGAATGCCCGTCCACTACAGCTTGAACTGAGCCGTAAACAACACACCAAATTTGCGGGCACGGTCGTTTTCCAGGTAGCTTAACCGGTGAACGAAGTCAACCCGTATAAAGCGAAAGATATTTTCAACACCGTACCCTAATTCAACATAGGGCCTGTTCAGTGTCAGGTTATTATTTCCTGCCGGGAATGGCAATGGTTCACTAAGCGTCAGGTTTTCATCCCTCAAATCGGCATAAATAACATTGGCAAGGCCCGTTAAACGCCACTTCAGCTTTCGCATGAGTGGTATGCGGTTTAGGATAAAACCCTCGAAATTCTGACGGTATTGCATGGACACAAAGCGATCGCTAAAAAACTCACCAAAGTTCATCAAACTATAAATCACGTCTGTGTAAAATGGTGTTTCGTTACCAATATGAAATGATAGAAGCGGATAGGGTAGTATGCCATTGATGTACTCACCTGTTAACGTTACCCGGCCTGTGCCCAACGGGCCCATTGGCAATTTCTTTAAAACTGAAAACCGAAACTTATCATACTCAAAGTCGCTTCCACCAATCCCCTTTAAGCCTCGTGTATAGCGTAACGTTATAATGGGCCATTTCTGGGCTCCAAGACTTAGCCGTTCATTATCATACTGAATAAATAATTCATCACGGGCAAATCGTGACTCCAGAATCACTTCGGCTGTCTGGAAGTTTTGATGCAAGGAGGAAATGTCTCCGGGATTGGTATAATAACCAAACTCGAAACTGGGTTTAAAGGTATTGTACCGAACAGCTACACGTTGCGAAAATCCTTTTATCACTTCGCGTTGAAAATTAAACCGTGTTTCATCAAAGTAATAGCCTCTGCGGTAAATGCCAAACCGTGTGGCTGCCAGAAAAAGATAGTTATCGGCCAGGTTTTCATCGTCAATACCTACTCTGCCCAGATCACTTCGGGCACGGAGGCTTACGGTAGTCCAATGTTTTCTATCCAATATATGCTGCACGAATGCTGAGTATTTTATTTCTTCATCCTTAAACCCATAGGCCAGTTGTCCTCCAAAACTCCATGTTTTGCTAAACTGGTAATTGGTACGAAACCCCGATTGAACACGAACCCCCTCGATATCGTTGAAGGCTACAAGACTCAGATACGGACCGATGTCAATTTTTCCTGCCTTTTTGTACCCGTTTACCAAAATCTTAGCCACGTCAATGTAGGTTCGTACCACCGGTATATTTTGTAACGTATCGATCATCCGGTAAACATTCTTTTCTGTTTCGGTTAACGGATCGTGGCGCAGTTTATTCCAATGATCTTCATCGTGTTGATTAAGGATGTATCCTTCGTCCAGCAGAATTGGCTTTTCGTAAAATTTTGGTTCTTTAGGTTCATCAACAATAATGTTTTTATTGGATGTATAGAACTTGGCCAACAATCCGGCCCATTGATCGCGCACCTCACCCACATCCACCAGCATACGGTTTTTGACAGGCAGCCAGGCACCCCCTTCAGTTTTGGTCAGCTCTTGTTGTATCCGTATTTTTTCAATAAAATTCAGGTTAGCTTCCTTTCCTATCGTGGCCTCAATCTGCTTTATAGCAAATTCACGTTTGGTAATCCACATGGTTCCGGTGAAGGCAAGTGCCTGCGGACTTTTAGGAAAGAAGTCGAGTCGGTAACAAAAGTCTTCGCCTATGTACAAGCTGTCGATCAAATCATAATCGTAATAGAGCTTCCAACCATCAGCAATGGGCGAAACAAAATCCTTATCCAGAATATTAAGCCAGTTTTTATAAAAATTATATTCCTGAAAGGAAGTACCAATAAGCTGCGCCATTAAGGAGCCGTCTTCAAAACCAACACCACTGATTTTTGTTTCCTTGATGTTTTCAAACTTTAATTCCGGATTTGCCCGGTAATAGAATTTCGATACACTTTCGGAAATGAATATGGGCAGCACGGGCTTACCGTCCTCCCCGGCTATTCGCTCAATACTATCAAGCACTTGCGTGATGCGCGAGACGATTTTCTTCTTCCGGAATTTATCAGTGATGTTGTCTACATCAATTTCAATTTTAGAATAGGAATCAAACTCAAAAGCACTGAGTTTGCGTTTATCGTTTGTATTCTTATTACTGATAACATTTCGTAAAATCGGAAAGGCGGGATTTTCACCCGACAGGATTATGATATCCCGTAACCGCGTAACTTCTTCTTCCAACTGAAAATTAATGGTTTGATCAACGCCTTTTTTAACGGGTTTTGAACGCGACTTGTAGCCGATGTAGCTGGCTAAAAGTGAATCGGTTGGCGTACTGGTCCGCAAAACAAAATTGCCATCAAAATCGGTAGTTGTACCAATGCTGGTTCCTTTAAAAACAACGTTCACAAAAGGAATCGGATCACCTGAAAAAGCATCCGTGATTTTACCTCGAATTACAGTTTCCTGTGCAAACGTGCAGGTTAAGAGCAGTAGAAAAGCTGACGTAAGCGTGAAACGGGCAGACAAATTCACAACCGGTTTGAAATACGTAGTAGTTGACCTCAAAAATAACGAATTAAACTGTGTTATGATGATTAAGGTTTCACTTCAGAAATAATAATAATTTCTTCTTTTTCACCTAAATACTGAGGATTGGTTTTAAATACATACAGGTCAAGAACGGCTTTGGCTCTGGCAAAGTATTCGCGTATCCTGACTTTAAAGGCTGACTCCAGTTCAGGTTCTTCCGCACCCATGGCAATGGCATCAATACCATAATAATCGCTTATAAAAAGTGCCCTATAGCTATGGAAAGATTGCGTGATTATTAAGATTTTATCCTGACCAAAAATTTCTTTACTGCGCACAACCGAATCCAGTGTTCGCAGTCCTGCATAATCCAGCGTTATGGCTGCAGTGGGTACGCCTCTTGCCACCAGGGCTTTACGCATTTCAGATGGTTCGTTATAGTATTTAGTCCGGTTATCACCACTTACTATGAAGTGATCAATCTTGCCAAGCTTATACAGTTCAGCCGCACGGTCCATTCGATGATCAAAAAATGGATTTGCTGCTCCGCCAACCAGTTTATGACTGGTGCCCAGCACCAAGGCCACCCGGTGATCTTTTAACTGTTCAGCATCGTGAAAAACCCGTGATTCGGTGCTTTTAACAACCCAAATATTGGCTGAAAGAAAAAATAAAAACACCGTAGCTATGGCACCAATGAGCACACGCTTTAACCATTTCATGGAGAGGATATTAAAACCAACTGGCCAAAGTTACGGATTTGCGCGCAAAAACTCCTTTTCAATAATTTGCGAACGCTTTACCATCTTTCTGTACCAGGCCAGACGAAGTTCATCCTTTTCAGTAACGGATAAACCATAGTTTTCTTGTTCATGCTTGAGCTTAGCGATGAGGTTACTCAAGCCTATGGCCACGCTGGCTGAAATATTCAAACTCTCGGTAAACCCATACATGGGAATTTTTACTTTTTCATCCGCGTGCGCAAGCGCATACTCCGAAAGGCCATGGAGTTCATTTCCAAATACCAACGCCACTTTTGAATGCTGCACATCAATATCATGAATAGACTTATTCGCTTCAGCTGGATCAGTTGCGTAAATCCGGTAGCCGTTTTCTTTTAAGTGACGAAAGCAAACTTCCGTATTATTAACTCCTCTTTTATGATAACGGATCAGGTTCTCCCATTTATACGAACCTTTTAACACATATTTATTCACTTCATATTTGGTGGTGTTTTCTATGATGTGAATATCCTGAATGCCCATGCACTCACAGGTACGCACAGCTGCACTGGCATTTTGTGACTGAAAAATATCTTCCAGCACCACCGTTACATGCCGGGTGCGTTCATTCAATACTTTTTCCAACAACTGCTTTTTATGGTCAGAGATATACTGAGCGAAATAGTCAACCAGTAATATTTCCTGCCTGGAAAGGGACATAAAGATTTTAGCTAAATAAAGCTCCGGCAATAGTGGCCGTCATCATGGTGGCCAGTGAAGCCGCCATTAACGCCCGAAGGCCAAGGCGCGATAAGTCTGCCTGGCGATTCGGTGCCATGCTACCAATACCACCAATCTGAATAGCAATGGAGCTAAAGTTGGCAAAACCACACAATGCATACGTTGAAATGATGATGGATTTATTGCTCAGCACGCCCATCGATTTCATCTCCGCTAATCCCAGGTAGGCTACAAATTCATTGATAACAAGTTTTTGTCCAAGTAAGCTTCCAACATAAATGGTTTCCGACCAATCAACCCCCATTACAAAAGCCAGCACACGAAACAGCTGACCAAAAATATACTGAAGCGAAAATCCGGTAAACGATCCATTGGTGGTTGACTGAACCCAGGTATTTAAACCCGTCCATGCGCCAATACCATCAACTAAAATCCAATTAATGGCATAGATGATGGCAATGAAGGCTAACAGCATACCCCCTATGTTTAGGGCCAGTTTTACTCCATCTGATGCCCCACTTGCAAAGGCATCAATAACGTTAACGCCAATAGACTCTTTATTGACATTTAGTTGCCGGTCAATTTTTTCAGGTTCGCTTTCCGGTAAAAATATTTTGGCCATTACAATAGCTGCAGGAGCGTTCATAATGGATGCTGAAAGTAAATAGGTTGCGAACTTGCCATATTGTTCCGGATCACCTCCTCCCAAAAAAGTAATATAGGCTCCCATAACACTGCCGGCAATGGTAGCCATACCGCCCGTCATTAAACAATGCAATTCCGACTGAGTCATCTTGGCTATAAAAGGTCTTACCAGAAGGGGTGCTTCAGTTTGACCCAGAAAAATATTCCCTGCTGCCGATAAGCTCTCTGCACCTGAAAGGCGCATAGTCTTGGTCATGATCCAGGCAAAGACATAAACAATTTTTTGAAGTACACCCAGGTAATACAGCCCTGCCGTTACCGATGAAAAGAAAATAACCATAGGTAAGGCCTGAAAAGCAAACAAAAAGCCCAGTCCATGACGCGTACCTTCCTTATTATCACTGTTGAATGCAAGGTCACCAAACAAAAATTGAGCTCCTTTTCCGGCAAAGCTTAGGAAGGTAACAAACCCATCGCCCAACGCGCTGAAACCATGTTGAACAAAAGTGACTTTCGAAATAAGAAGTGCAATTACGATTTGAAGGATTACGCCCGAAGTCACAAGCTTCCAGTCAACCTTTTTTCGGTAAAGAGAAAAAGCAAAGGCAATAGCGATGATTACACCCAGACCAATTATTCCGCGCAGGTAGTCCACAACATTAGTTTCGTTTGCTTAATTCATCCCTGATTTTCGCTGCCCGTTCGTAGTCCTCTTTATCGATAGCGTCTTTCAGGATTTCGTTAAGCTTATCTACAGAATAATTTTTCAGATCTTCTATCCTGCGTGAGACAGGTTCCTTTTTAACTTTCGCCTTTTGCTCAGCTTTAGGTTCATCTTCATCCTGCTCATCGGTTAAAACAATTCCGGCTTCTGCCAGGATATTTTCATAGGTAAAAATCGGAGAGTCAAAACGAAGGCCAATAGCAATGGCATCGGAAGGGCGAGCATCAACTTCCGAGCGCTTCAAACCATCAGAACAAACAATCTTGGCGAAGAAAACTCCTTCTTTAAGATCTGAAATGATGATCTCTTCTACTGTAAAGTGAAAGTTATTGGCAAACGACTTAAACAAGTCGTGGGTCATGGGCCTGTTCGGGATAATCTTTTCGATTTCGATGGCAATAGCCTGTGCTTCAAACATGCCGATGATAATGGGTAAGCGCCTGTTGCCTTCTGTTTCACCCAACACCAGGGCAAACGAACCCGATTGGGATTGACTTGATGAAAGGCCGAGTATTTCGAGTTTTATTTTCTTCACAATTATTTAGCAGCTTTTATAGCTTCATTCAATTTAGGCAAAATATCGAAAGCATCACCCACAATTCCATAATCTGCGGCTTTAAAGAATGGTGCGTCAGCATCTTTATTGATAACCACAATACATTTGGATGAATTTACCCCGGCCAGGTGTTGAATGGCACCCGATATACCAATGGCAATATATAATTGAGGAGCAACCTTTACCCCGGTTTGCCCTACGTGTTCATGATGTGGTCTCCAGCCCATATCCGATACCGGTTTGCTGCAGCCCGTAGCCGCACCAAGGGTTTTGGCCAGCTCTTCAATGCCACTCCAATGCTCAGGGCCTTTCATGCCTCTTCCACCCGACACAACAATATTTGCTTCCGGGAGCAATACATCACCGGTTGCTTTTTCAGAAGAAGTTATTTTTGTTGAGAAATCTGCATCCGACAAAGAAACCTGATAAGGCGTAACAGAAACATTGCTCCCCACTTCTTTCACCTCGGCAGCATTTTTTTTAATACCAATTACTTTCTTTGGTTTTGTTAACTCAACTTGAGCAAAAGCTTTACCGGTATAAATGCTGCGTTTCACTTTAAATCCTGCAGCGGTATCGGGAAGCTCAACAACATTAGAAGCAAGGCTTGCACCGAGTTTGGCAGCTACCCGTGCTCCTACAGGTGTGCCTAACGAAGAATCAGCCAATACCAGTACATCACTATTCTCATCCTGAAAGGCTTTTGCAATAACGGTAGCGTAAGCTTGAATTAATCCTTGATTAAGTTTTGCATCAGCAGCGTGCAGTACTTTCTTAGCGCCATACTTTCCAAGGCTTTCAAGTTCGGCACTTTCCACATTTCCCAAAGCCAGGGCGGTAACCGAACCACCCATGGTGTGAGCAAACGCAACAGCCTCCAGCGAGTTTTTCTTTATTTTTCCTTCCGCACTTTCAACAAATACCAGAATATTCATAGTTCTATGATTCAGATTTTATAAAACCTTAGCTTCGTTCTTTAATAAGTTTACCAACTCCTGCACATTATCGGCCGCAATCATTTTAACGGAACCTTTTGCCGGTGGTAATTCAAACTTCTGCAGCTTCACACCACTGTCAACGGTTGAAGGCTCAACTACTTTCAGCGGTTTGGTGCGTGCCGACATAATGCCACGCATATTTGGAATCTTCCATTCAGCAATCGGTTCCTGGCAGCCTGCTACAAACGGTAAATTAACTTCCAGGTATTCCTTACCACCTTCAATCTCACGGGCAAGCTTAGCGGTGCTGCCCTCAATATCCAGTTTCATTACAGGAGAAATGGAGGGTATGCCGAGCAGTTCTCCAACAATACCGTGTACTGCACCACTGTTGTAATCAATAGACTCCCGGCCCATCAAAATCAAATCATAACCACCCGCCTTTGCCTGTTCAGCAATTTGAGTGGCTACAAAAAAAGAATCAGTTGGTTCTGCGTTTACGCGAATAGCATCATCTGCCCCAATAGCCAATGCTTTGCGAATGGTTGGTTCCGTGTCAACCAAACCAACATTTATCACGGTGATGGTTGCACCTGAATTTTCTTTTAATTCAACGGCACGGGCCAGCGCATAATCGTCATATGGGCCAATAATAAACTGCACACCATTTGTATCGAATTTGGTGTTGTTGTCAATAAAATTGATTTTAGAAGTAGTGTCGGGAACGTGCGAAATACAAACCAGGATCTTCATCGTGCTGCCTCAAAAATTTAACGGTACAAAAATTCTTAAACGGGCCTCAAGATAAAGCATAAAATCTGAAATTTGGAAGGCCAAAAACTCAAAATAAAATGAATTTGACGCGAATAGAGCAACTTTTGAAGTTTCTGGAAGAAGATCCAAACGATGTCTTTTCGCTTTATGCCCTGGCGCTTGAGTACAAGAAAAGCAATCCGGCAGCGGCAGGGAAGTTATTCAACCAACTTTTAACCCATCATCCTGAGTACCTCCCCACCTATTACCAGGCTGCAATGATGATGGAAGAATCCGGAAACACAATTGAAGCCCTTCAACTTTACCAACAAGGAATTGAATTGGCCAGAAAGATGAACGACACAGCTACCTTAAAAGAACTTCAAGCTGCTTATAATTTGTTGGCTGATGACTAAATAACCACCTTCAAAAAAATCAGAACGGCATATCCTCTTCGTTGCCCGAAACAGGCGGCTCGTCTTCTGGCTTGATTTGATTAATACGGCTTTCCCGCGTAATCATACCGCTAAATGGATTTTCATGTGGTGTAGGTGAATCGAAATCAGCAAACTTGGTGTACTTGCCAATAAACTTAAGCTTGGCGGTACCCGTTTGACCGTTACGATGCTTGGCAATAATCACTTCGCCCATTCCTTGTGTAGGCATACCTTCCTCATCTACCGTGATCTTATAGTACTCAGGGCGATAGAGGAATATCACCATGTCGGCATCTTGTTCGATAGAACCTGATTCACGCAAGTCGGAGAGTTGTGGACGCTTGTCACCACCCCGGGTTTCCACTCCACGACTTAATTGCGAGAGTGCAAGTACGGGCACATTGAGTTCCTTGGCAATACCTTTTAATGCGCGCGAAATAGAGGCAATCTCCTGTTCGCGGTTACCACCTGCATCACCCCGCATAAGTTGCAGATAATCTACAATGATCAATTGTATACCATGCTCAGCCTTAAGTCTTCGTGATTTGGCCCGCAACTCCAATATCGATAATGCAGGAGTATCGTCAATAAAAATAGGAGCCGATGACAAGCGATTGGTTTTATGAACCAATTGTGCCCATTCAAATTCAGCCAATTGACCTTTGCGGATTTTCTCGCCTTCCAATTCAGCTTCAGCGGAAATCATCCTGTTCACCAATTGAACAGAAGCCATCTCCAACGAAAAAATGGCTACCGGCCGTTTGAAGTCAACAGCAGCATTACGCATAGCCGAAACAACAAATGCGGTTTTACCCATACCGGGCCGTGCTGCAATAATTACCAGATCAGAATTTTGCCAGCCGGAAGTCATTCTATCTAATGCAGTGAATCCTGAAGGCACACCGGTTAGTCCGTCTTTATGTTCCTTTAGCTTTTGAAGTTCCTGGATGGCTCTGTACATCAGGTTCTTCATGTTATCGTAATTCTTCCTAAGGTTGGAATCCGATATTTCAAAAATGGATTGCTCGGTTTTATCTAACAGCTCAAATACATCGGTGGTGTCTTCATAGGCATCATGATGGATTTGCGAGGCGATTTGAATCAAGTCGCGCTTAATCGCTAACTCAATTACAACACGAGCATGGTATTCAATATTGGCCGCTGAACTTACTTTAGAGGTTAACTCAGCAATGTAGTAAGCACCGCCTACCAATTCGATCTTTGCGTTTTTGCGCAGCTGGTTTACTACCGTACGCATGTCCACCGGTTCTGATCCTTTGAAAAGATCAATGATGGCCCGGTAAATTTCCTGGTGTGCCTCCGAATAAAAGTGCTCAGGTTTTAAAAACTCAACAACTGCGTTAAGCGCACCCTTTTCTAACATGAGCGCGCCTAACACAGCCTCTTCCAGATCAAGCGCCTGTGGGGGAAGTTTTCCCAGGCTTTCGGAGATATCGCGCACCAAAAGTTTACCTCCTTTACCGGACGGCATCATGGTCTTACTTCCTGTCCGCATTGGCGTTGATCGGCTTTGCTCCATACTGTGGTTGTTGGACGTGTTGCTTTTTTACAAGGTGACAAACGTAAGCAAACACGCTATCCGTTTAATAACATTCGTTCAATACAAAAAAATGATGATTACACACTCTCATTAACAAGTTGTGCACATATAAAAATTCAAAACGCATTCAAGTATAAACCCGAACCACTGACAAGCCGTGACATGGCTTTACTAAAACAGGCTTTTTCAAAACAACTATTTCCGTTACTTTCGCGTGAACCGATTATCGCATCAGGCATGAGCATTAAACCCGAGACAATACTTGAACAATCCCTTGATAAGCAGCGCATTGTTATAACCGGAAGCCGGGGAAGAACATCCTTAACCGCTATACTCATCCATGTACTCAACTACTATAAGCGCTCCTTTGATTACGTATTAAGTACCCCTGTTCATGGCATCCGCGAAACCTCCCGGATTTCCAGTGCGCCCATCATTATTATCGAGGGTGATGAAAGTACCATGCTGAGCTACAAGCATCATATTGGTCTGATCAGCAATATTATATGGACAAAAACCGATGAGTTTCCATCCGAAGAGGACTATGTTAAGCTGTTTGATATCTTTGCCGATAACCTGCCAAAAGCCGGGCTGCTTTTTTACTGCGAAAATGACCCCATAGCCTTTGTGGTAGGCGCCAAACCACGAACCGATGTTTTGAGTACCGGGTACAAAATACATCCACATACTTCCGAGGCGGGAAAACACTTTCTCACAACTGCCGGAAAAGAAAAAATTCCAGTGAATATTTACGGAAGCGTAAACTTTCAGAATATCAGCGGAGCTAAAGAGCTTCTCAAACGTATTGGTGTTACTGCCGATCAGTTTTACCAGGCCATTTCCACTTTTCCATTATAAACGCGTCAGGTTTTAATACACCCTGATTTAATCCAACTATGCAACTTAACCTCCGCAACCCGCTGTGTGTCTTCGATCTTGAAACCACGGGCACCAACATATCTACAGATCGTATTATTGAAATCGCGGTTATAAAAGTTATGCCCAATGGTGAAATTCAAAAAAAAGCAGAGGTACTTAACCCTACCATTCCCATACCGGCTGAATCGACACGGTTTCATGGACTAACCGATGACGATGTAAAGGATAAGCCCACCTTTAAAGATGTGGCTAAAGATTACGCCAAATTTTTTGAGGGGGCTGATCTGGCCGGATTTAATGTGCTCAAGTTTGATATTCCTATTCTGGTAGAAGAATTTCTGAGGGCCGGGGTTGAATTCGATTACAACCGGAAAAAAATAATTGATGCCCAGCGCATCTTTCACTTCATGGAAAAGCGTACGCTTTCAGCAGCTTATAAATTTTACTTGAATAAGGAACTACAGGAATCGCATACGGCAGAAGCCGACACACAAGCCACACTGGATGTACTGCTGGCACAAATTGAAAAATATGATGGCCAACCGGTTATCGATGGACTGGGCAAGACCATTGGTGAAATAAAAAACGATATGGAGTCGCTGGCCAAACTTACCGGCTCAGGCCTGGTTGATTTGGCCGGGCGCATGATTAAAAATGAAAAAGGTGAAGAAGTATTCAATTTCGGGAAACACAAAAACAAGAAGGTAGTGGACATTCTTAAGCAAGAGCCCTCCTACTACGACTGGATGATGAATGGAGATTTTCCGCTCGACACAAAACGAAAACTCACCGAGATCAAGCTGCGGGCGTTTAAGAATAAGTAAACCAATCTTTTTGCTGAACAGCATTCCTACGCTTGTGAATTACCCGAGAATTGCCGTAAAAATTATTTTTTTCCTGAATGGCTTTGTTCATGCCAACCTGTACTCACGTTTGCCCCGTGTGCAGGAACAATTCTCCATTGATAACGGCACATTAGGATTTGTCCTGCTCGCCTCCTCCATTGGCGCTATTGGCGCCATGCCGTTTACCGGCTGGTTTATTATCCGGTTCGGAAGCCGAAGGATCACCTTGTTTTCAGTTTTCTTTTACTGCCTGCTTGTGCCGTTTGTTCCATGGACTTTTAACCTTGCCGGCCTGATGATGCTGTTCTTTCTAATGGGCGTTTCGGCTGGTATGCTCGATGTATCGATGAATGCCCAGGCGGTGATGGTCGAAAAGCAACTCGGTAAACCCATAATGACTTCCTTTCATGCCTTGTTTAGTATCGGTATGATGCTTGGCGCTGGCATGGGCTCGTTGTTTTCCTCACTGAATACACCGCTGTTCACTCATCTCGGCACAATCACTCTTGTCAGCGTAATCATATCCTTTTTCATGCGGTATTATCTTATCCATGACAAGCCGACTACCAAGCAGGAAGGCCCAGCGTTTCGTCTGCCCAATGTTGCCATGGTCAGCATTGGCATTATTGCCTTTTGCAGCATGTTGGGCGAAGGTGCCATGGCTGACTGGAGCACCATTTACCTTGAAAAAGTTTCACAGGCCGATGCCTCATTGGCACCCCTTGGCCTTGCGGCTTTTGCTTTGGCCATGACCATCGGTCGCCTGGCCGGTGATAAAGCACGGTTTCGACTGGGTGACCAACGCCTAATCCTCATCTGTGGTATAATCGCATCGGCAGGCCTCAGTATCTCCATCTTTCTCCAAAATCCTTACATGGTCATCACCGGTTTCTTCCTGGTGGGTATTGGTCTGTCTGTAGTTGTACCAATTGCCTACAGCCTTGCCGGTAACGCACCTGATCTTCCGCCCGGTGTTGGGTTAGCCATGGTTACCACTGTAGGGTATTCAGGCTTTTTGGTAGGGCCACCCATTATTGGTTTCATTGCCGACTGGCAAACCTTGCGGGTGGCATTCATCTTCGTTTTATTACTCTTTTTTGCCATGATTATTTTAAGTGGCAGCGCCAAGCGGAAATCAGTTAAGCACCCTGATTGAGTTTGACCCGGTACTTATTGGTCGTTCCTTAACTTCCACTAAATAATTCTTGTGGCATCAATAATGATAAGTTGAATTTTCCGTTAAGCGCATGAGTGAGCCTTATACGCATTATCACTAAGATCTCTCAACAAACTAGTTGATATGAAACTATCTGTAAGTATACTCTTGCTGTGCATGGCCTTAAAATCACTTGCACAAATGAGCGAGGATAAAAAAGGTTATATCGGAATTACCACAGGGCTTGCGTTTCCATCAAAAGATCTTACCTATGAAACAGATAGCGGAACCGGATTGAATGTTAACCTGCTAAACTTTGGGTATCCTGTTTGGAAAAATATTGGATTCTGTGCCTCTTTGTTAGGCGGTGCACATTTAAGTAAAACATTACGCGAGGATGCCCTTTCTGTTTATGGTGCACTTTTAGCTGGCCCCATGTTTTCAGCCAATCTTTCTCAAAAATCCATGTTGCATTTAAGAACCATGGTAGGCAGCGCATTTTCAATGTTTGATTATGCAAACATTTCGGGGCGCTCAGCAAGAGAAGGCTGGTCGTATGGCTATTCGGTTGGATTTTTATACCGGTTCAACCATTCCAAAAACTGGTGCTTTATGTTCAATGCCGATTACTTTTCGGCAAAGTCATCAGTTTACAATTACCTGGGGGAAATAGCAGCGATCAATGTTAATGCTGGCATTGGCTTCAGATTAAAATAGGTTGAAAATTATTCTGCCGCTATCTTGAAAATTCTCGCCAACATTTGCGTTACCTTTGTGCGCTGGCTGTTCACATGATCAGAAAATTAAATATCATTCTTCTTTCACTTTGCCTGTTGGCATGGTCTGTCATTACCCCCGTTCAGGCCGGTCAGGGTAAACAAGGCTTCAAAGCTGCATCCGGCAAGGTGGTTTTCCAGAACCTTACCACTGCCTCCACTTCTTCAGATACTGCGGTAAAAAAATCACCGACTCTGCACTTAGAGCCTCAACAAATTTCTGCCTTACACGATCACTAATTTCTTCAGTTCAATTCGTCTTATCACAGTACGGATTTATTTACCGGCACCCCATTTTTAATACACTCTCGGCCCAGGCGCCTTAATTTTTCAGAAGTACATGCTCCCCGCACCTGTCGGGTAGAGCCCATTTTCTCTTTTTAAAACTTCTGAAAATTATTTTTCTCATGAAAAACGTAATCGAATTTATTATTCGCTATTGGTTTCCGCTTATCATGTTAATCATGTTTTGTGGGCTAATGATAGCCGTTGCAAATTTTTAATAACCATTACCTGAAAACAATTTACAGCGATGTCACTATCCACCACTGAAAGCCGGGGCCAGTGGGGCTCCCGTTTTGGTTTCATCATGTCGGCCGCAGGTTCGGCCATTGGCCTGGGCAATATCTGGCGCTTCCCCTACCTTACCGGGGAGCACGGAGGTGGCGCCTTTGTGTTTGTATACCTGATCATCGTGCTGCTGATTGGTGTACCCTTATTATTTACCGAGATAGGACTGGGCAGACTCACCCGCAAAAGCACCATCGGTGCCTTTCGCGACACGGGAGCAGGCCCGGTGTGGTTGGGTCTTGGAGCCATTCTCGCACTGTTAGTCAGTTTTTTTGTGCTATCTTACTACAGTGTGATTGCCGGGTGGACCATCGGCTATGTATTTAAATCGCTTAGCGGTTCAACCTCTTCCTTTGCCTCTTTCGCAGCCAATCCGTTTTACACCATTCCCTTGTTGGGTGTGGTAATTGCCATCACCATATCCATTGTACTTGGTGGTATTTCCGGAGGAATTGAAAAGGCTACAAAGGTGCTTATGCCGGCCCTGCTCATTCTTATTCTTGTTGTCGCGTTACGAAGTGTAACGCTCGATGGCGCTTGGCAGGGTGTGGTCTTCTACCTAACACCCGACTTTTCAAAAATCACGGCCAACACCATTTTGGCAGCATTAGGCCAGGCATTCTTTTCACTAAGTATTGGCTGGGGCATTATGATAACCTATGGTTCGTATCTCTCCAAACAAACGAACATTGTAAGTAGTGCTGTTTGGGTTGGACTTATGGATACCTCCGTGGCGTTACTTTCAGGTTTGATGATCTTCCCGGCTGTATTTGCGTTTGGCAAATCACCTGAAGCGGGTCCAACACTTGTTTTTCAGATTTTGCCCGAAGTGTTCCGTGCCATGCCCGGTGGGGCGATTGTAGGTGCGGTGTTTTTCCTGATCCTTATGGTAGCTGCCATTACCTCCACCATCTCCATGCTTGAGGTGCCTGCCTCCTACTTCATTGATGAGAAAAAATGGAAACGGAAAAAGGCTTCTATACTCATTGGTATTCTGGCTTTCCTTGTTGGTATTCCTGCGGCCCTTTCATCAGGCGGATCAACCTACTTCTCCAACATGACACTGCGCGGGTTGGATGTGAATGCCGTGGCAACAAGAGTAGAACCCGTGAACGGTGATTATCATGTTGTCATTACAGGCGCTGTAAAACAAGAAAATGTTAAGCAATGGGAAACAGAACTTAAAGATGAGGCCAATAGCGAATTCATTAAATTGGAAACAGATAACGATCACCTCGCCTTTGTTTTTCGATCGGAAAATTTCGCTAACGCTTTTGCAGACAAGATCGGCAACCTGAATCGCGGCTTCCTTTCCATACTTGATTATTACTTCGGAACGTTCTTTATCATCGTAGTGGCTTTTGTTACGTGCATCTATGCAGGATGGAAACTAAACGTAAGGCAGTTGGTACATGAACTTGGAGAAGGATCACCGGCTTTCCGGTCGTCTGTGTGGGCACAGCAAGCTTACGTATTTTTCATTCGCTTTGTGTGTCCGCTCCTCATCCTCGCGGTATTGCTTAATATGATGGGTGTATTCAGTTTCGGCTAAAAGAGACTCCTGTAAACTGCAGACAGCGTCATCCGAAAGGGGGCGCTGCTCTGCTTTTTTAAACGACCCGGAACCGGCAAACCTCTGACAAGTATCAAGTGGGTAGTAGGGAAATAATCTTAGTCAACACTGATCAGATACGCGGTATAGGTGATGTAAGCCAGCAATAGAATAACGGCCTCCCAGCGGTCTAGCTTTGCACGGTTTAATGTAAACATGAAGATCATCAACACGATAGTTGACCCCACTAGCACATAAATATCAAGGTTCAATGCTGTATTGTAGGGTATTGGACTAATCAACCCGGTAGTACCCAAAATAAAAAACAGGTTAAAGATGTTTGACCCGACAACGTTGCCTATGGCAATGTCGGTGTTGCGTTTATAAGCGGCTACTGCTGAGGTAGCCAGCTCTGGCAACGATGTTCCAGCGGCCAGTATGGTTAGGCCAACCAATTTTTCACTTAAGCCAAAATGCTCTGCAATAGATATTGCGCTATCAACAACAAGCTTACCCCCACCTATCAACATACCCAGTCCAAGTATTACCATGCCTGTTGCCATCAGCATTCCATAAACCTTTGTGTTGGTTCCGGCATCTTCACCCGTTGAGTTTTTCATGGTTTTGTAAACGTAGCCCAGGAAGGCAACAAAAAACAGCAGCAACACAACACTGTCGATACGACCAAGCGAATTACTGTTTTCATTCCTGAAAAGCTCGTCATTCACCAGAATAAATAACATACCTGCTGCCAACAATGATATGGGTATCTCAAACTTCACAGTGCTCTTTTGTACCACCAGTGGATAAATGGTACCCGCAAGACCAAGTATAAAAAGAAGATTGAAATTATTGCTGCCGATCACATTACCGAATGACGCATCATTTTGTCCATTTATTGCCGCCAGCAAGCTCACGATCAACTCCGGCATGGAGGTGCCAAAGGCCACCACGGTTAGTCCAATAGCCAGGTTTGATACTCCATACTTCTTGGCTATGGATGATGCTCCGGCTACCAGGAAGTCTGCACCCTTAATCAGGATTATAAATCCGGCCAAGAGCAATACTAAGTTCATCATCGTTTTGTAGGATTAAAATATTAAATGAATCATAGATAACTTTCCATCAGAATATAGGTAGCAGCACCGGCAGCGTATCCGATGAGGGCCAGTAAGCTGATCTTTTTAATGTACCAGATGAAATCTACCTTTTCCATTCCCATTACAGCCACGCCCGCAGCTGAGCCGATAATCAAAAGACTTCCGCCTGTTCCGGCACAGTAAGCAAGATACTCCCAAACCATATGGTCCGGGGGATAGACAGAAAGATCGTACATACCCATGGTTGCAGCTACCAGTGGCACATTATCAACAATGGCCGATAGTAAACCGATTAATGTTACGATTATCCGTTGGTCACCAAATGTTTGCTCGAGTGTTTGAGCAAATTGTTGTAGTACCTGCATAGTTTCCAATGCACCTACAGCAAGTAAAATTCCCAGAAAGAACAACACACTGGGAACATCAATTCGTTGAAGGGCACCGGCTACCGTATAATGTTTACGATGGGCCTCGTCTTTCTCAGCGTTAAGTAGTTCCGACACGATCCAGAGTATGCCTAATCCAAGCAAGATGCCTGTATAGGGAGGCATATGCGTAAAGGTTTTGAAAACAGGAACGGAAATCAGAGCACCTACACCTGCAAACAGCATTATTCTTCCGTGTGATGATGGGGGTTCATCAACAACCGTTCGGCTTTCTGTGAACGTATTGAATGAACGCTTCATGGTAAAACCCAAAACCAGCAGGGGTGCCAGCAAACATAGCACGCTTGGCACGAAAAGCATTTTCATAATATTCAAAGCAGTAATCTGGCCACCAATCCATAACATGGTGGTGGTTACATCTCCGATGGGGGTCCATGCGCCACCCGCATTGGCGGCAATAATTACCATGCTCGCAAAAAAAAGCTTAGTCTCCTTGTCAGGGATCAATTTCCGCAGTAAGGATACCATAACTATAGTAGTGGTGAGATTGTCAAGAATAGAAGAAAGAAAGAAGGCTATCCAGCATACCAGCCAAAGAAGCGTTTTAGGATTTCGTGTTTTAATTCTGTCGGTAATCAACCGGAACCCATGATGGGCATCGACCAGTTCAACAATGGTCATGGCGCCTAACAGGAAGAACAGTATCTGGGAAATTTCTGCCAGATGTTCAGAAAGCGAAAAGGTTACAAATTCTCGGTGGAGCTCTTCTGGAGAGGCCTCAGGTGATTGACTGTTTTCCACTCCGGAGATAGCAAGAAATTTTTGATAGGCAGCACTTTGCAATAGCCCCTCTTCAGGCGAACTGACCATAAACAATGTCCAGCAAAGAACACCGGTTACAATGGCAATAGCAGTTTTGTTGATTTTTAAAGTATGTTCAAATGCAATACCCAGATAGCCTAGAACAAAGACTACAATAATAAGGGTAAGCATAGGCTAAATTGAACTGGCACAAAGATCATGTAATTAAACAACAGGTTGTTCTACTTCCTGCATTTTTATTTTTTCCCTTAGCCGGAAAAGGAAATAATTTTCCTTGTATAACCCTATGCTTTCAATTCAAATTTGCTCTACTTTTGATTCCCCAACTAACATTCCCTGCCAGTCTTCTTGATTTTTGATATCCTTCTCTGCCCTGAACTGAATAAAACTATTTGTTCAGTTCCTCAGGACATTACCTGTCTTAAGCTTCTTTCAATTCACTAATGCAGTATGGAATTCTATCAGATTCTGATTATTCTTTTATTCATTACTGCAATTGTTGATCTGATTGTAGGGGTAAGCAATGATGCTGTTAATTTTCTTAATTCCGCCATCGGATCTAAAGCGGCCCCCATGCGCACCATTCTGCTGGTGGCCAGTGCCGGTATTCTTATCGGATCGGCATTTTCAAGTGGCATGATGGAAGTGGCGAGAAACGGACTTTTTAACCCTTCCTTCTTCACCTTCGACCAGGTGATGTATCTTTTTCTCGCAGTTATGTTAACGGATATCTTACTGCTGGATTTCTATAATAACATCGGGCTACCTACATCAACCACGGTATCGTTAGTATTTGAGATTCTCGGTGCAGCCTTTGCCATCGGGGTACTGCATTCCTTGACACAGGGGTTAGCCTGGCAGGACATACCCCTGGCTAACATCCTGAATTTCTCCAGTGCGATAACCATTATCAGCGGTATTTTCCTTTCCATATTCCTTGCGTTTATTCTCGGCTCCTTTATTCAGCACATCGCACGATTGGCTTTTACCTTCTCGTTGAAAAAATCAGTCAAAAAATATGGCGCTGTATTTTGCGGATTATCGATCACCACAATTCTCTACTTCCTGTTGATCAAGGGAGCAAAAGGAAGCGCATTGATTACGGATGTACAGGTGGAATGGATCGTAAACCATACCTTCTCTATTCTGCTCAGCAGTTTTGCTTTCTTCAGTATGCTGATCCAGTTCATCATGTGGTATACGCGCATCAACCCACTGAAAGTAGTAGTACTGTTGGGAACCTTCGCCCTTGCTATGGCCTTTGCCGGCAATGACCTGGTAAATTTTATTGGTATAGCCGTTGCGGGTATGACAGCATTCAACCATTGGTCAGCATCAGGTATTCCTGCCGATCAATTTTATATGGTTGACTTGGCGAAAAAAGTAGTGACTCCTGCATGGATCTTATTAGCTGCTGGCTTAATAATGGTCATTACACTATGGACCAATGCCAAAAGTCGAAAAGTTACAGAAACAGAAATATCCCTTGGCCGTCAGGATGAAGGTGACGAAAAGTTTCGTCCCAACGCGCTGTCGCGCATTTTGGTTGGAGCGGGCTTGCTGGCCGGCAGAGCAATTGACTTACTACTACCGCGATCGTGGTCAAAAGTATTGGAAAAAAGATTTACCACGCAAGACATATCGACCATAAACGAAAAGGACCAACCCTCGTTTGATCTCGTGCGTGGCTCTGTAAACCTGCTGGTATCCAGTGTACTCATTGCCTATGGCACCTCACAAAAGTTGCCCCTCTCCACAACATTTGTCACGTTTATGGTGGCAATGGGCAGCTCGTTTGCCGACAAGGCGTGGGGCCGCGAAAGTGCTGTATACAGGGTTGCTGGAGTAATGAACGTGATTGCCGGATGGCTTATAACCGCCCTGATTGCATTTACTGCCAGCGGACTGATTGCTCTTATTCTTTTCAAGACTGGCCCCACAGGCGTAATCGTAGTAACAGCTTTCAGTGCTTTTTTTCTGATTCGAAGTCATGTAGTGTTTGCCCGAAAAGTAAAAAAGGATTTGGCCAGTCAGAAGGTTTTTTCGAGTCAGCTTAAAGACCTGAAACAGGCTGTTGACGAGAGTAATGACGTGACAATCAAAAACCTTACGATATTAATGGGCGTATATTCGGCCAGTGTTGATTCACTCGCGAGGGAAAAAAGAAAAACTGCAGAAAAAACAATGCTTCGTATGCAGGAGCTCAGAGCAGAGGCCAATGTAATCCAGCACAAAATTATCAAGTATGTCAGGAAAATGCCCAGGCATAACCTACCGGCCAGCCGATTATATATTCACATGTTTGATCACATGCAGGATTTGTATCAAAGCACGTTGCTGATAAGCGAAAGCTGTACGGAACACCTGAAGAACTACCACACCACGCCCTCAAAAAAATTCCTGCAGCAGCTTCAGGAATTTGAAAAAGCTCTGACGGAATATACCGTGCTTATGTGTGAGGACATTGGTTCATCAAGGTTTACACACGCAGAAGCACTATCATCGTTGGATCAAAAATTAATCAACTCTATCAATCAAACCATCGATGAACAAATCATTGCCCTGCAAACGGATAGTATCGGAAACAGGATTGGACTTTTACAGGTTCGTATACTATTGGAGTCAAAAGACATCGCCATTACCTTGCAGCAACTCTACATGCTCTGTCACAATTATAACAGAAAGGATAAGAATACACCGGGCTGAGCATAGCCCATTTACCTATTTAATCTTCTCCCACACTTCACTAACCGGAGTACCCGTAGTGCCTTTCCCTTTATGATACCAATCCATTCCGTCTAATCGGCAGTCAAAGGTTAGCGACATTCCTGCACGCGAATTATCGCGGGAGAAGAAGCGGATAGTTTCCGTGTACTTACCACCTTCAAGTTTATAGGTTCCACCACCAGTGCCCATAAATTGTTTGGTTTCATAATTGAAAGCCGCCCATTGAAAATAATTACCAGATAGAATTTTAATCGTTTGCCGGGGCGATGTTCCTCCCCTGCGTTCACCTGCAACACCTTCATCATTTACCCGTGCACCAAAGCGCCATGCACCATTTAGTGGCGAAACTTCCGCATCAACTTTTTTCCAGGTCTCTTTCAATACCATACCGTGCATGGGTGCCTCGATGGTAAGTTCATCCTTTTTTAAAGAATAAGAATAGTTAACTGGTTGCCGAACTTTAGTGCTATCAGTGGTATAGAAGTCTGGCACTTCAGTATAGTTTTTCTTGTCTACACTATAATTTCCCCCACCAGCTTTTATAAATTTTCCTTCCTTGTCATGCATAGCGAACATAAAATACCCTTCACTGTAAATTTTAATGCACTCATCTGCAAAGGGTTTTCCATTTTGTGTGATGAGCTTCCATGCTCCGGTAAAATCTTGTGCTGCACCACTGAACGAAACCAAGGAAAATAAAATAGTCGCCCCTATCATTAAAAATATTTGTGTAGTGCTTTTCATAACCTATAGTTTTAAGTTCTACCGATTATATATTTAACGAATCACTTCATCATCACATCAACTCATCAACGAATCATTTCTTATAATACTGCATCGCTTCGGGCATCCAACTGTTCAAATCGCGAACACGCGTTTCAGATGACGGGTGAGTGGAAAGAAACTCAGGTGGAGCCTGTCCACCACTCAACGCAGCCATTCGCCCCCAGAAACGTGGCGCTTCCTGCGGATCATAACCCGCCATCGCCATAAAGATCAAGCCCATCTTATCGGCTTCCGATTCATGCTGGCGACTAAACTTCAGCATACCAATGCTGGTGCCTGCACCTACAGCCTGCATAAAAAGTTCATTGCCCAGTGTAGGATTCTGTCCCATTAATGCACCCAGTGATTGAACACCTACCTGCGCTACCATTTGCTGACTCATCCGTTCACGACCATGATTGGCAATAGCGTGGGCAACTTCATGCCCCATTACAACTGCTACACCCAGTTCATCCTTACAAACCGGAAGTATACCCGTATAAAATGCCACCTTGCCACCCGGCATACACCACGCATTTACCGTTGGTTCTTCAATCAGGTTAAACTCCCAGGCAAATCCATTTAATTGGGAAGAAAGATTTTTTTCGGCCATATACTGCTCTACTGCCTTCTGAATATTTACACCAACCCGCCTGATCATGGCAGTTTGTTCAGCATTTCTGGATAATGGACCTTTCGTGATGACTTCACGATACTGCTGATTCGCCATCGGAATAATTTCCGCATTGGAGATAAGACTTAATTGACTGCGACCTGTAACCGGAACAGTAGCGCATGCATACACGATAAGGCCGCCTATCAAAAGAACAATTACATTTCTGATCATACGTTGTAAATTTGAATCAAAAATACACATTCACAATCAGATTGTTAATAGCTTTGTATCCTAAATAGATTGTTATGAGAATTTTCGCCATCGGACGCAATTATGTTGAGCACATCCAGGAACTAAACAACGAGCGCCCTGACGAACCCGTGATTTTTACCAAGCCCGATACGGCCATTCTCAGGAATAATGCACCGTTTTACTACCCCGATTTTTCGAAAGACATTCATCACGAGGTTGAACTGGTGTTGCGCATCTGCAAAGAAGGCAAGAACATACAAGAGAAGTTTTCCAACAAGTATTATGATGCCATAGGTATTGGTATTGATTTTACTGCCCGTGACCTGCAACAGAAGGCCAAGGAAAAAGGCTTGCCGTGGGATATCGCCAAGGGCTTTAACGGTTCAGCGCCTATATCCGATAAATTCATTCCTGTGAGTGAATTCAGGAACCTTAAAGACATCAATTTCAGTTTACAGGTAGATGGCGTACTGAAGCAACAAGGAAACACCAGTTTAATGCTCTTCAGTTTTGATTATATTATAGCATACTTATCTAAATTTTTTACACTGCGAACCGGAGATTTAATTTTTAGCGGAACCCCTAAAGGAGTAGGCCCCGTGTCGGTTGGCAATGTGTTAACGGCCTTTATTGAAGATGAAAAACTATTGGAATTTGAAATCAAGTAAGGCGGGAGTAATACTTTTCTTCCTGGCCCGCCTGGCTGCAGCGCAGTTTAGCGAACCCGATATTAATGTAGTAAAAGGAAGTAATTATGTCTTCCCGATACGACCGGGCAACCCGGCTTCCTTATCGGGAACGATGGGTGAACTGCGCAGTACACACTTTCATACCGGTCTGGACATTCGCACCAACAATGAAATCGGGTGGCCGGTAATTGCTGTGCAGAACGGATACATATCGCGGGGCGGTGTTAGCCCGACAGGCTACGGAAATGTGCTTTATGTGAAGCATCCGGATGGGAACACCACCGTGTATGGTCACCTCGATCGGTTCAGTGAAGCCGTAGGTGATTATATTCTGAAAGAGCGCTACAGACGAAAAACATCCTCCATCGATTTATACTTTCGTGAAGGGCAGTTTCCGGTAAAGAAAGGCGATACTATTGCCTTTGCCGGAAATTCAGGTTCATCAGGCGGGCCCCATTTACACTTTGATGTACGTGATCCGAATAACCTGGCGCTCAATCCGCTTAAGTATGGTTTTAACGAAGTGCGCGACAACACACCGCCTGTGGCAACTAAAATCGCCTTTAAAACATTAGACATCAATTCGCGCATAAACGACCGGTTCGGCAGGTTTGAATTCTACCTGCAACGATCAGGATCCGATTATTTATTATCACAACCCATTTTAGCTGCCGGCACAATTGGCTTTGAGTTATTAGCGCACGATGTGGTAGACAATGCCCGGTTTAAGTGCGGGGTAAATAACATTGAGGTGTACGTAGACAGTGTTCTTATCTTCAAACAAAATATCGAACAGCTTAACCTCACACAAGGCAGAACGATTTACACGGTAATGGATTTTAAAAAAGCAGCAAATGAAAGCACCCGGTTTTATAAACTATACCTTGAAGATGGTAATAACCTAAGGTTCTATTCAAATTCTCCCGGCAATGGAAAACTTAGCGTAAATGCAACCAAACAAACACATGTTAAAATTGTGTTGAAAGATTTTCATGTTAACACCAGCACCGTGCGTTTCAGACTTAAACCCAGCGAACCGGTTAGAGAAATAATTACACTTGAATCCGCAAAAACAGAGTTAGCATGGGAAATTGAAGACAATACACTGGTCGTTACAGCAAAACCGTGCGACCCGGAAAATCAAATGGCTATGCTCTACACGCGTGGTGTGGCTGCCGAACTTGAACCTTCGTATTACAACAACACCCGTGATGTTTATCTGATCGATCTAAGAAAAAATTTACCCGACTCCATTGTACTGTGCGATAAATCCATTGTCCCGAATTTCAAAGCGCTTGTACCTTCTGGCGTTGAGTATAAATACTACAGCGACCGGATGGATATCCGGTTTCCGGACCGGGCCTTGTACGATACACTTTACTTCATGGCCAAACACGAAGTGAAAAATGACAGCCTGGAGATTTTTTCCATGGGTCCGCTGGCCGCCTTTAGTCGTGGCATAACCGTTACCTTAAAACCGGTAAAGGCATACGCCAACCCGAAAGCAACCGGGGTGTACCGTATTCGGGGAAAATCATATGCCTATGAAGGAGGTGAATGGTCGCAGGGCAAACTTACTTTCTACCCACGCGAAACAGGCGATTTCACCATATTAACAGATACGGTTCCACCTTCCATAACCCGCATTTACGCAAACAATCAGGCTGTGAGGTTTCGCATCAGCGACAATCTTTCCGGCATTGCATCATACGAAGCAAACATAAACGGCAAATGGTTGTTACTGAACTACGATGCCAAAACCGGTATTATCGTTTCTGAACGCCTCAATTCAAAAGAGTTATTAAAAGGCGACTTTGAGTTAACGGTTACCGACCAGGCAGGAAATAAAAAAACATTTACTCAAAAAATACCTTAACCATGGCACTTAGTGTAGGCTCCAAAGCACCCGACTTTACTGTAAACGATCAGGATGGAAAACCGGTAAAGCTATCCGACTTCACGGGCAAAAAAGTGGTTCTCTATTTCTACCCCAAAGACCAAACCCCGGGATGCACCGCTGAAGCCTGCAACCTTCGCGACAACTATAAAGCCTTGCAAAAACAAGGGTATGAGGTGTTAGGTGTGAGTACCGATAATGAGAAATCGCATCAGAAATTCATTGCGAAAGAAAAACTCCCCTTTCGCTTGCTGGCCGATGTAGACAAAACCCTGCACACCAAATACGGAACCTGGGTTGAAAAATCCATGTACGGAAGAAAGTATATGGGCACGGCAAGGGTAACTTTCATTATCAATGAAAAGGGTGTTATTGATGAGATCATAGAAAAGGTGGACACCAAGAACCATACTGACCAGATTCTGAACGGTAACGGCACCTCACCATCCCAACCCGTTAAAAAAGCAACAGCCAAAAAACCGGCACCTAAGAAGAAGGCATTAGCTAAGAAGTCAGTAGCAAAGAAGATGGCCAAAAAGAAGAAGTAGTATTCCAATCGCACAGCGCCTGCCATAAAAGCGGTAAAAAGTTTTGAATGTGCCTGACACTTGTAGAAAGTGACATGGCGCACTATATTTAGCCGTTTTTTACTAAACCACTACCCATGTCCAAGCCCGACCTTAACCACCTTCAAAAGTTAGCTACTCAAATACGCAGAGATATTGTGCGCATGGTGCACGCCTGCCAGTCGGGGCACCCGGGTGGTTCGTTAGGCTGCACTGAATTCTTTGTAGCTCTTTACTTCCACGTACTAAGGCGCAATAAGGAGTTCACTATGGACGGAACGGGAGAAGATATCTTCTTCTTGTCAAACGGTCATATTTCACCCGTTTGGTATTCAACCCTGGCACGGGCAGGCTATTTCGATACGAAAGAACTTTCCACCTTCCGCTTTTTAAACACACGCCTTCAGGGGCACCCCGCCACACACGAAGGTCTGCCGGGCATTCGTGTGGCCTCCGGCTCACTGGGTCAGGGGCTATCGGTTGCCATCGGTGCCGCACAAACTAAAAAGCTGAATAAGGATAATCACCTGGTTTTTGTATTGATGGGTGATGGCGAGCAGCAGGAAGGCCAGGTATGGGAAGCAGCCATGTATGCCGCACACAATAAGGTGGACAACCTGATAGCTACCATCGACTATAACGGTCAGCAGATTGATGGCCCGGTAAAAGAAATCCTGGATCTGAAAAACCTGAAAGCCAAGTGGGAAGCCTTTGGCTGGGAGGTGCTGGAATTCAAGGGTAACAACTTAGCAGAAACCATTGCCGGCTTAGAAAAAGCAAAAAGTCTTACCGGAAAAGGAAAACCCATTATGAATTTAATGCACACCGAAATGGGCTTTGGCGTTGACTTTATGATGAACTCGCACAAGTGGCATGGTGTTGCACCGAATGATGATGAATTGAAAAAGGCATTGGCACAGTTGGAGGAGACAGTTGGGGATTATTGATCATAACGATAAGGGATAAAGTAATCATAGCCACACACTTTAATTTTTGAATCTTTACAAACCCATTAAATTGGGTTTTCTAAGGCTTTTTTGGCTTCAGAACATATCCGTATATTTAAATATGGATAATCTTCAACTTTTCTCAGAATACTTTCTTGTTCGCTTGCTGATCAATATTGTGGCCATGGTCATTTTAATACGGATCATCTACTACCGAACCTATCAAAAACGAAACCTTTTCTTCACCTTTTTTCTGCTCAACTTTATTGTATTTCTGCTTACGTTTATGCTTGAAAAAGCTAAAGCCTTCAACTCCCTCGGAAGCGCCTTTGGTTTGCTGGCTGCTTTTTCCTTATTACGTTTCCGAACGGAAACGCTCTCGGCCAAAGACATGACCTATTTGTTCATCATTATGGCGTTGGGGCTTATCAATTCCATCATGCGCGGATCATATCCGGAAATTATGATGGTGAACGGGCTAATTCTTATAGCGGTTTATACAGTTGACGGTAATGTGCTGATGCGCAATCAAAAAACTAAAACAGTGGAGTACGAAGGCCTTGAATACATTCAGCCAGAACATCATCCTAAACTTATCCTGGAGTTGCGTAAACGCACCGGGCTAGACATTCAAAAAATCTCCATTGAACGAATCGATTTCACGCGTAACCGTGTAGAGATCAAAATGTATTACTATTAATCATGAAGCGACACGCATTCCTACTGCTCTTCTCTTTGGCGATAAGTCTTTCAGGGCTTGCTCAAAAAGAAACCATAACACCCATGTTTCAAGCCCAGGAACCTATGGCGATACGGCTTAACTTCTCCATTAAGGAAATAAAGAAGATAAAAAGTGATACCGTCTACACAACTTCATACATGCAGTATAAAGCAGACAACGGATCATGGGATTCTGTAAAAATTGGTTTACGTACCCGGGGAAATTTCAGAAGAGCGAATTGTACCTTTCCTCCGCTTAGGGTGAAGATGAAAAAAGGAGATAGTGAAAAAACACCCTTTGCAGGAAATAAAAGTCTTAAACTGGTAGTGCCGTGTCAAAGTCCAAAACTGTACAACGACCTGATCACAAAAGAGTTTATTTGTTATAAATTATATGAAGTCATATCACCCTATCATTTCAATACCCGGTTAGTGGATTTAACCCTGGTAGACGGAAAAGGAAAACAGGCTAAGACCTATAATCTCACAGCTTTTTTTATTGAAGATGATGACCTTGTTGCCAGGAGACATAAAGCAAAAGTAATGGATGAGTTGAAGATTCACCCGTTACAAATGGCCGACACCGCCTCTATTAAACAGGACTTTTTTCAATATATGATTTCCAACTCCGACTGGTCATCGGTGCAGCAACACAATGTTAAAGTATTACAACTGAAATCCGGTGGTTATATACCACTGCCTTATGATTTCGATATGTCGGGTGTGGTAAATGCCCCGTACGGCCAGGTGAGTGAACTTGTGGGAACTTCAACCGTTCGTGAAAGAGTATACAGAGGTTTTTGCAGAAGTCCAGAGTTATTTGAATATGTACGAAAAGAGTACTTACAGCTTGAACCCTCTGTAAAAAGTGCAGTGAATGGATTTGAGGGGCAACTTAATACAAAAGAAATAACTGGTTTAAACAAATACCTGGACGAGTTTTTTGCTATTCTAAAAAGTGACAAAAGTTTCAAAGAAAATATCGTACAGAAATGCAGAACAAAGTAGCAATTGGTTTAAACAGATTAGTCACCCTGTGGTTGATCGGCTGCAGTTCAATAGTCGCTGCTCAAAAATTGCTTGTACCCCCTTACCTTCAACCCGGCAATTCACCCAACCTCTCTAAAGAACAAAAAGTACTGATCTGGCAAACGGATAGTATACCCGGGAATTTTACAGTTTTGTGTACATCCCTTTCAACAGCTTCCTCAAAACCGTTGAAAGTAAAAGTAACATCGGATAAACTTCAACTGCTCAATAAAACTACATACCTGTACCGGGCAGAGCTTGCTGGATTAAAATTTGATGAAACGTATTCCTACGAAGTTATCCTCAACAGCAAATCCCTTTATAAAGGACAATTTGATTCGCGCACAAAAAAAGCACAAACCCGATTTGCCGTTTTTGGTGATTGTGGTGCAGGAACATCCCAGCAAGCACAGATTGCCTACCAGGTATATCAACAAAAGCCGCAGTTTGTGCTGGTAACAGGCGATCAAGTGTATTCAAACGGGCGCGAACTGGAATACCGGCATCGATTTTTTCCCTTTTACACCTCGCCAGATGCCGCACCCGATAAAGGCGCTCCATTAATGAATACTGTTCCCTTTTATATGCTACTGGGTAATCATGACATCTATAGTGCCAATTTTAATAAGTATCCTGATGGCCTGGCATTTTTCTACTACAATGATTTGCCTCGAAACGGTCCCCTACCTGCATACGTCATACAACCTGAGGGGAATCCGGAATTAATTAAAGCTTTTAAAAAGAATACCAGTCCGCGTTATCCGGGCATTTCAAATTATTCATATGACTATGGAAATGTTCACATCACCTGCCTTGATGCCAACACGTATGTCAATCCGCTAGATCCTACCCTTATTGAATGGTTCAGAAATGACATCAAAAACAGCAAAGCCGACTGGAAGATTGTCTCCTACCACCACCCTGCTTTTAATGGCAGCCCTACCCATTACGATTACCAGATCATGCGCCTGATTGCACCCATTTGTGAAGAACTTGGTGTTGACCTGGTGCTTACCGGCCATGTCCATAATTATCAGCGTACCGTGCCCTTAAAATTTTCACCCAAGGTTGATGAGACCACTAATCGTTATGTTGTTTCCGATGCCGGAAGTGTAGATGGAAGATTTACCCTGGACACCATATTTGATGGGGTTAACAACACCCGACCAAACGGCATCATATATATTGTATCCGGAGCAGGCGGAGCAGTACTATACGACAAAGAAATAAGTGATAACCCCGCATTGTGGAAGAAGGGAACGCCAGAAAACTGGGTGCCGTACACCGTTAAAGTTATTTCCGATAAACATTCCTTTACTATGATTGAAACGGATGGTAAAAAGCTCAACTTGAAGCAACTTGATGTAAGCGGAAACATCCTCGATGAAATAACCATTACCAAATAATTCACCATAGTATATAATCGTTATTGCAAATCAAGTGTCTAATTTCAGTGTGCTCAGACAGCGCCTCGGCCAATCTTCGGCCTGGTTGTGGAATGTGTGCCTGCCTGCCGAAGCGACAGTGCAGGCAGGGATTGGGCGCAGCGATGGATGAGTACACGGGGCCGCGCGGCCCGGGAGCGAACATACTCTATACCAAATAACTCAATTGATACTATTAATAAGATTTTTACAAACCAAAAATAACAGCACAGAACTTGAAAAAACTATTTAAGCGATCAATCTACATTGTCATCGTCATACTTTTAGGTATAATCCTCCTTCTTGCCTTCAACTACAAAGCTGACATACCCGTTGAAGCCCTGGAAGAAAAATACTTCACTCCCGAATCAGCGTACCTCGATGTTGATGACGTAAAACTTCACCTTCGGAAACGCGGAGAAGGTCCGGCACTTTTTCTTATTCACGGAAGTTTTGCCTCGCTGCATACATGGCAGGATTGGGAAAATGAATTGAGCAAATCGTTTACCACCATTTCCATGGATTTGCCCGGTCACGGACTTACCGGGCCAACAAAGGCAGAGGACTATACTACCGATTATTATGCTAAACTGATCTTTAACCTGGCTGATGAATTAATGATTGACACGTTTTATGTAGCAGGTAATTCCATGGGCGGAAACGTAGCCTGGAAGATGGCGCTACACCACCCGGAGCGCGTTAAAAAACTTATACTGATTGATGCAGCAGGCTTTTGGAAAATAACATCCGACTCCACTACAAAACCCTCCAAGCGTCCCTTTATCTTCAAACTTCTATCGAATGATGCCGTTGGCAAAGCATTCACCAAAATTACACCCTACTTCCTTTTCAATCGTAATCTTCAACAAGTGTATGGCGATAAAACAAAAGTAAAATCAGAAACCATAGACCGGTACTATGAATTAATGTTGCGCGAAGGAAATCGGGAAGCAACACTAAAACGCCTGCGCAATTCCGGAAGTGACCTTCAGGATAGTATTCGTTTTATTAAAACCCCAACCCTGATTTTATGGGGTGCCCAGGACGCCTGGATTCCGGTGGAACATGCCCATCGGTTTCATGAAGCCATTAAAAACTCTACGCTTATCATTTTTAACGGTGCCGGGCATGTGCCCATGGAAGAAATACCTGACGAATCTGTTGAGGCAGCATTATCATTTCTTAAAGAATAATTCGATAGTACTTAAGCATACCCAACACTCCATTGTTCGTCATCGCGGGCAATGACCCGCGATCCAGAACTTTCAAAGAGATGCCGGCTCAAAGGCCGGCATGACATTTAGGTACGTTTATGGACTATCAGCTATAAGAATAATTCCCGATAAGTACAGCTAGAGAAAGATTAAACTAATTTCAAATCTTAATGGTGACATTATAAACACCCCTTGCTTTTGACGCTGAATCTCCCTGCAACATACCGGCATACTCAAGCTTAAACTTTTTCGCATTTAGTGCGAGCAAAGAAGCAAAATGATCACTCGCTACAATACCCCCGCGGGGTGAAAGCCGGTTCATCTCTTGTATTAGTGTAATGTTTTCACCTTCTATCATTTTAACATTCTTCTGCCCGTCATCTTCCAGGTAAACCGGCCCGGCATGCAGGCTGAGTTTTATCGGATGATCGCCTTTGGGTTGCTGCCCCATAATCAGCTGAACAAAATCAATGGCACTGGTTTCCGCATCAAAAGAAATAAAAATTGAATCCGGTTTTTGCTCAAAAGCTTTATAGGGTATCAGTTCATCGGCCAGTTTTGCTTGCACAACCTTATTGACTCTTTCTCTTTCCAGTACGGGTAACTGCGATAAATCGGCCAGCACCAGGTACAATACTGGTCGGGCAATTTTCTTTTCCAGTGTTGGGAATCCACTTGAAACAGGCGTAACAACTGTTACCGGGGCAACAAACTGATCGGGGTTAACATTGATATACTTATCCGCAAAAGGCCACATCCGCACGGTGTCACGTGTTCCACCCTCCTTTCTTCGTAAATCTGTATCCGAAAGCACAGTTAACAAGGTAGGCTCCTGATGATAGGATGCGCTGCGCAGTACCGCAGCACCAAAAATAATACGGCTTTGAAAACTGAAGAGGTCATCAAATCCACCATACTGTTCTTCCGTAACATAGGTAACCGGAAATTTATTGATTAGCCGCTCAAACCGCTCAACCCATTGCTCACCGGCAAACCGAACGCTAATGTTTACAAAATCATCTTTGGCAAACGGAAGAAACAATTGCACTTCGCCACCGGCCTCTTGCATAGCCTCAGCAAACAGAATGTCGCCACCGCAGGCCAACGAACAATAACCAATGCTGGCATTGAGGGTTTTAATTGCGCCTTTGATGGCCTCTTTCACATTATTTTCAATGGTGGCAGGAAACCGGGGCACCGTGCGTTCAGGATGATCAATCATGTGGCCTACAAAAGCCACCACAGCAGGCGGACTGAATATTTTTTGTATCTCCTTAGGCACCGGTGCATAATGGTTCAGCAACCAAAGCTGATTGTAAACACTGGTAACTTTTCCCCAATCCGTTCCGGCCAGTTGCCGTGCTTTAATAAAAAACTCAACCGACTGTGTTCTGTTCTTGGTTAACAGGTGGGCCTCGCCCAATGTGGCCAACTCCCAAAAGTCGGTGGACGCTGGATTAAGTAATGCAATCACCTGAGAAGCGATCTCTCTCCCTTGCGCTGCCCGGCCCGCAATGGCCGACATGGTAGCGGCATTGATGCCGGGATAATAATTTTTAGTAGCCTGAAAGTTTTTCAGATAGGTATCGCGGGAGAGAATAGCATACTTTGAATCCTGATGCTTTTTGAATAAATCTTTATAGATGCCGCCCATGATACCGGCCGTTTCCGGATCATCGGCATGTTGCCGGTAAACCGGTTCAAGATGCTCCAGCGCTGACTCCGGTGAGCCAGACTTGGAAAGACTTAATGCAAGCAATTGATTTACACGAATCTGGTTTACAGCTTGAGCGTCTTTCAATTTAGCGGTAAGCTGCCGTGCCTCCAGGTAGCGACCGGAGCTAACCAATTTTTCCAGCAGTTGTAACGACTCAGTCACGGGCGTTTCACTTTTTATCGGAACTTACATGACGCTCAATAAACTTGTCATACATTTCTTTAAACTCCTCATGCTTATACTTACCATCCACCGGCTTCTCCCTTCCTGATTCGGCCTGCTCAACAAGCTCGAAATACTTTTGCGGAAACTCATCGGAGTACATTTTCGGGATAAAATTAATTTTGGTCAGCCCCATGTAGGCCGTAAAGAGAACAAACAGTGATGCCAACACAATGGAGCGATCGCGCACGCGCGAAACAAACGTGAATGCCGATAACTTTTCACCCTCCACAAGCATTTCACGCCTCAGCCATCCAATGACTATAAACAGGAGCAGCAACAATAATCCTGCGCCACCCAATGGTTCAGCCAGTACGGGCAGAAAGGGCACAAAAGTCATGGAAGCCACATAACACAGTATGCTGCCATGGAACAACACCAAAAGAATTGCTAGTGTGCGACTTTTGGTTTTCAGATTTCGCCACGTTTGAAATAACTTTAGCGAATAGGCTGCCAACAGAATAAGACCAGCCAATCCAAACACAGCTTCCACCAGCGGAAAACGGATGTAAAATACACGCAGCGAAAGAATAATTGCTATAACGGTTAACCCGAACAACTCTGCCACGGTAACCACATCAGTGTTACGCTTTGACCGTAACTCGCCTATTAACTGGATCAGAAATAACAGACCAAAAACGAACGCTGCACCGCCCAGAATTTTAATACCGTAATCATTCTGCGCCATGGAGGCAAAGGCACCGAATATCAGTAGTACAAAAAGCAAGTAGTAATATGGATTATAACGACTCATAAGGCACTCAGGAAATCAATGTAATACCAACCCCAATCCAAAAAGCGATCCATGGCTGCCCATTGCTGATTATTGTCAAGGGCATCCTGCTTCTTGCAAGCTTCAAAAAGAATCTGTGTGCGACATTCCAGGTCCTGGTTTTCGGTAAGTGTATTGGGTATGGACATGCGTGCCCGATAAAAATTCCCCTCATACGACACGCCAATAACCCGGGTAAAGATGGCATCAAACTTTCTGTTTTCAGGAATCTCCCGCAAAATTTCAACAGCTTTATTATCAATCGCGCTGCTGCCGATTCGCGACAATAATAAAATCAAATTGTAACGACTATCCATGGCGAAAGATAATGTAGTGTAATCTACCCGGGATGCATAAGAAAAAGCTGAATCAAGATAGATAAATGTTTCGGGGGCTTTGGTCTGCTGAAATATTTTTTCAGCCATAAACAAATACACATAAACTCTTTCTTCCTTATTCTGGAAATGCTCCGCTACTTTAACTGCATCTTCACGGTTGCCGGATAAAGCCAGGTTAATGGCCAGGTCTTTGAGCATGTTAAGAAAAAATATTTTTTCAATATACTCATATCGGTTAAACGAACGCTCGATAGAACCAAAGTCGATCTGCTTGTAGAATTCAAAAGCTTCTTGGTTGGCATTTCGCGAGAACTTGCGATTAGCGAGAATGAGAAGTATTAAATTTCTATCAAATTTTCTTCCGTAAGGGTGCTGATCAACAAATGCGAGCACATCTTGTAACACCTCATCCGAAAGCTCAAAAGTATTATCGATTGTCAATGGAGGAGGAAACGGCCTGACGAGGAAGGCACGAGCAATCCAGGCGTGAATCAATTCGAGATCTTCAGCCGAAGTAAAATGCTGAGCGAGTCTATCGGTTCTTTTTAGCCAATTAAAGAAATAATCGGAATGGTAGGCAGCACTAAACCAGCCATCGCGATAATCTGGATAGACAAATTGCTCCTGGCGTGTTACATCAACGGTGCGGACACCATCACTAAAATACGGTAACGTAGATGAAACCTTACCCTGTAAATGTTGGGGATCAACTTTTTGATAATGAAACCAGGCTTCCTCTAACCATTGATCAAGCAATTTTTCATCAACCGGTAATTTTCGGTCATACCAATATTTGTGCCGATATAAAGCTTTTCGTTTGGCATTAAAGGCCAATTGAAACTCACGCTCATTGGGATCCTGAATGTCCCGAATTACTTTTTCGTAATCCTCTGTAATTTGATCAAATACTTTTCGATCGAGAAAATATAAATTGGGATATAAATATCCCCGGTAAGAACGAAAAGCATTTTTTTCAATATTGGCCTCAGCATAAAGCGGACTGATGTATCCTCCTCGCAAAATTACATTTCGGTAAACCGTCAAACGAGGATTGTCAGCCGTGTTTTTTTCAATCCAGGTAAGGAGTCTGTCGGCTTTTCCCCGGTGACCATACTGATAGAGATAGCCCAAAATATTTTGGTGATTATTAAACAGGCGACCTAATTCAAAATAATTTCGCTGGCCTTGTTCCAGCAACGTAGTAAAACATTTCTCGATGTTATCCATATCACCCAGTACCGCATATAAAGATGCTAAAGTGTGATAGCCACTATTAAAATCGCTGGGGGACCGACCGTTTGGTTCAAAACTTCCTTTGGGATAATATGTATCAAAGGAAACCTTCGCCTGGTGGTTGCTAAACGGTGAAATGGCGTCTATTAATTCAATTATTATTTCAGTTGAAGGATCACCCATGGCAAGCCAATACTGAATGGCAACATTAAGTTCAAATGGCGTAATTGGTTTATACATGGATGGGTCCTTGTAAAACCTTAACGCTAAGTCACGGTTTGCCGCTAATGCATTATTTAGAATTTTAGATTTAAAATCATCCGAGCTATAATAGAGGTCACGTGACAGGATAATGATGAAGTTATTCCGATCAGAAAGTACTGCTTCCGGCTCAGCCGTTTGATTTAAATTCTTTGAATCTTCATCGATCAGTGTAAGCAGGTTCGTTTTCAATTCCCCTTCTAATCGCTTATCGAGATACACAAAGATACGATAGACATCAATGGCCAGCTTAAAACGCGTTTTTACATCCAGCGACTTCAGGTAAGGCAATAGTGAGCCCGGTTGGTAGCGTTCCTCGGTTAGTAAATGAAAGGATTTAGACTGAACACCAACCTCCTCGCTTTTCATCAGTTCATTGGCTTCAGCACGAACACGCTCAATTACCCGCTCATTCTTTTTCTGTTCGGCATCGTACCAGTAAAAACCGCTCAGTACCAGCATAATGATAACAGCCAATAGGGTAGCGATACGCTGGGGGCCATACTTCATAAAGGCACGCGTAACCATCACCTTTTGTGCGCTTCGCTTCAGAAAGGACTGAATATCACTCAATGTTTCTGCCGCTTCACGGGTGGCCTGTTGTTTATCATCCTGGATATCAGCGTACCGCCTCAACCAGGCTACGTTCGGTTTACAGGTGTTGTACCAGTTTTCAAAGTAGGTCAACGGCCCGATGGGCAGCAGAAATCCGCTGCTCTTTCCGCTTTGCTTCCAGCGATCAAGCTGTTTGCGGAAGTCCTGGTAAGTAGCATAAAACTCAAATTCCTTTTCGGCCCAGCGGGTGAGTTTACTCCAGTTCCGGATCAGGCTTTCATGGGTGATATCCAGAACAGTTTCTGGCTTCAAATTATGACTGGACGGATCATCGGTACTAAACGGTCTTATAAAAGAGTTTCCTTCCTGTCGGAAAATATTCAGCACTTCTCCCACGACATCGGGTGTAAATTCCGGTGTATTGATGATCTCCGTGATCTCACTAATTGTCATCCGGTTACGGACTGCACGGCTGTTGTCGATTTTGGTAAGGCAGCAAAATGCGTTCACAATAATCCGTTTAGCATCATGCTGGCTTAACGGTTTATCCGGATGATTTTGGTTATAAAACTCCCAGGCATTTTCGTACAATGTGCTGGCATGAATTTCAATGATTTTATTCAGTCCGGTTTCTCTGTAAAATTTTTTCTGACTTTCAGGTAAAGCCGCAAACCACGACTCATACCGTTCCTGCTCATCATCCGGCAACTCACCAGCCGGCATGCCCCCCACCATAGCGTAATGAATGAGGTCCATTTCTTCTTGACCGTTTGCTGCCGCACGCCACACCTGGCTCAGCGCATGCTGCAGTATGGGCAACTGATCAACTCCTTCGGCAATATCATAGACCAGCCGCTCGATCAGCCGTTGCGATATGCGGTTTCCACTTAGGATGGCTGGTTCTTCAATTACCTGCTTCAGGTCTTTGCGCTTCAGGCGCGGAACAAAGAATTGGGAGAAGCCGATATACTCCGGCAAGCCGCGGAAGGCGGAACACTGCCCGATATAATCCGACCGCATGGTACACACAATGTACACCGGCAGGTTGCGCTTCATGGCAATGCGTGCTGTTTCCAGTATGAGGTTTACCACCACCTGCGAATCCTGAGAAGGAATTTCATTGTGGTAATTTTCCGGGTTGGTGAAAAACTCTTCGAACTGGTCAACAATCACCATCAGGTTGGCGGCTTTCCGTTTGCGGTCGCGTTTATCGGTATCGGAAAGATTTTTCCAATCCGTATCATCCTCGTCAGTGTAAAACTCCGAGTTGGTGTACAGGTCAATGAGCGAGGAGAATCCGCGGTTCAGTTCTGTTTCAACGGTTTGGGTGCTCTTGCCAAACTTATCGGCAAGAGCCACGGCCATATTTTTAACCGGGCTCCGTTCAGGCCTGAAATCGGCCACCACCCAGTTGGTATAACGCGCTTTGAAAAAACCTGCACGGGCATTGGGAATTAACCCGGCATAAATCAACGATGATTTACCTTCCCCCGAAGCACCGGTTACCATCAAAAATTTATTCTGTTCGAGCAGCGCGGTGATCTGGTCAACCTGGTAATCGCGCCCTTTGAAATAAAGGCTTTCCTCTTCGGTAAATGACCGAAGACCGGTATAGGGACAAATTTGGTTTAGCTCAGATGTTTTCATCGATGTAACCGATCCATTCAGTTTGATCAAGTGGTGTAAAGTATTCGAATTTTCTCCAGGCTAAAGGATTTATATCCAATCCCTTTCCGTAACCATACAACAGGAATCGCATAAATATCGCCTGGTCGGTATCGGATATCAACGGTGGAAAATTGGTTACGCCAGCAAATAACTTCCCACGAAAGCCATACGCTATAGCCATGCGCTGCTGCGCAATGGATTTTGCATTTAAATTCTTTATTAATTGATTGGCGGCTGGAGCATATTTTTCCGGATCACGCAACGTCATGGAATACGCCATTACCTGCCGGTGTGGCTGTCCTGTGGTAATGGCACCAACACGTTTTAACTCTACTAAAGCAGAATCCAGTAAGCGTTGCACTACTGCATCATTACCACGTTCAAGCTGAAGGGCAGCCGAAGCAAATGCATAAACAGATGACCGGTTAATCGGTTTTTTGAAGGCCATCATCAGGTTATAAGCCTCAGTAAAGTGGCCATGCTTGGCAAAGGCCTTTACAGCATGCGAAATCAGGCGCAAAGACTGACCGTTAGCCTGAAATGGAAATTCTTTTGTACGGAGCAGGTTTAGAAAAGTTGAGGGCTTAAGGTTTCGGTAGTATCGCAGCATGGCGGTTGTATCGCCTGCCCGTGCGGCATCATGGCCGGCATACAAATGCAGCCAGTTCAGATCATTCGTTAAAGCATCCTTCCGGGTTATTAGTTTTTCTTCCAGTTTGGAAAAGACTTCTGTTCGTATAGGTTCAGCCACAAAATAACGAGCCACCCACATTTTCTGGTTGTAATCTTTGAACCAAATATTGAGATAACCAAGTTCGTCAGTGGTGGGATAGAAAGCATCAAATAAATTCCGATCAAGTATAAAATTCATCCATGTATCGCAATAATAAAAGAACATAAACGAACGTGGTTCCAGGGGATGGAACGCATAGCGAATATCCGGGTAGACAAACAAAAATTGCCTGGGCACAACAAGCTGATCAGCACCCGATATACCCAATACAGGAATCCGTTCATTTCTGAATTTCAAACTGACCTGGTTAAAATGATCAACCGCTTTTTGAAAGTACCCGGAAACAGACTCTTCGTCCGAACCCGCAGCCTCCTTGCTCATCGACTTCATAATCCCCTCATTTTTATAGGACAGGGCCAGTTGAAAATTTCGCTCATCAGGATTTTTTATCGTGGTTTCAATCACGTTTCGATACTTATCAAAATAGCGACTGAGCATTTCCCTACCAGTAAACTGTAAGGACAGGTTAGAATTCACATCCATAAACCACATCAAATGCAGATTAGATGGTGCTCCAAAATAATATTGAAGTGTACTACCGATCATGCGGTTATAAAACTCTTCCGCTGATATGCCTTTACGCTGACAATACCCCTTAGCAAAGTCATCCAGCTCACTGCCGGTTTTTCCATACCGGAAGAATGTTGACGCAACGTGTGCCGCATTATCTGCACCTGCCGCGTAGTCCTGCTGATAGTTTTGCTGGCTGTACCGTAGCAGGGTGTCCATGCATTGTAATGCTTTAGCACTGTTGCCCTGAGCAGCGTACAAATAGGCAACTAACTGATATAAACCATTATGCCTGAATCCATAATCCTGAGCACCACGAATAAGCAGCTTATCTTTATGGTAATTTGTTTTGAGCCAATCCGATGGGTTTGGATTCTCAAAAGGAGATATAAGGGTAAGCCATTCATTCAGCTGTTTTTCCGAAGCAGTATAATTAACAGCATTCTCCATCGCCAGGTTAATATTCTGCATGTCATGAAAATCAACAGGCTGCTTATCTAAAATGTAGGAAACCCATTTGGCTGATCGGTTAGCGTTTTGATTACGCCAGTTGTCAATTTTTGGATCAGGATTATGTTGATAGGCCAACTCCAGCGTTACCCGAAACTCATTGATGCGCCTGAGTACCTTAGCTAGTTGCTCGGTGGTAAGTTTCGTGTAATCAAATTGCGCTAATAAACTATCGGTGATCTGCAGGCTTTCAAAAATTTCTCTTTTCGGTTCATCGCCTCCAAACAATACCAATACGGTTGCCATACCGGCCGTTACATGTTCTTTTTCAAACGGGTCCTGAATATAATTGGCAACTTCGTTAACCGTTGTTCTGCCGAGCCTGAGTTCTTCTGCCAGCAAATTAATCCGGTCTCCATAGGTAACCTTCGGGTTTGCGGCTAACACCAACGTTTGTTCATGGATTGATTTGAGCACATAGTCATTCTGCCGCCTGAAGTAATCGCGGACTGCAAAAGAACTCAAGGTTAAGATTACCAGTACGCCCAGCACGGCTGCGATTCTTCTTGCACCATAGCGCATAACAGTGCGCGTAACCGCATGCTTACGGGCACTGCGCTGCAAAAATTCCTGGGCATTGCCCAGCACCAGTCTTGCCTGCGATAGTTTCTTATTCTGGGCAATATCTTCCGGCAGGTAGCGGGCAATCCAGTACACATTGGGTTTAACCTTGTTGTACCAGTTTTCGAAATAGGTAAGCTGGCCTATAGACAGCAGGAACCCGTTGGATTTTTTGCTTTCCACCCAGCGGCTGAGCTGCTGTTCAAAATCAAGCGATACTGTGTAATTATCAAACTCTTCTTTAGCCCACTGTTCGAGATACTCCCAATTACGGATTAAACTTTCGTGGGTGATATCGAGAACAGTTTCATCTTTCAACGTATGACTTTCAGTGTCATCCGTAATAAACGGACGAATAAACGTGTTACCCGGTTCGCGGAATATGTTCAACACAGCGCCAACTTCTTTTGCACTTATGTCGGGGCGGCCAAGGATGTTGGTAATCTCCTGTAACGTCATCCGGTTTCTCACCGCCCGGCTCTGGTCTATTTTGGTGAGGCAGGTAAATGAGGCTTTAATTATTTCCTTTGCATCTTCCTGCGTAATAGTTTTGCCGGTTTTAGTCTTATAATATTCAGCGGCCTGCTCGTAGAGTTTATTGGTATGGGTGTCTAAAACATTCTGCAGGTTCGGTTCATGGTAGCAGTCCTTAATTTCTTCGGGTAACGATTCGAACCATTTTTTAAAGCGATCAACATGCTCATCGGGCAATTCATTCACCGGCATACCCCCTACCATGGCGTAGTGAATCAAATCCATTTCTTCATTGCCATTGTTGGCTGCTACCCATATCTGGTTCAGGGCATGTTGCAGAATAGGTAGTTGATCCACACCTTCCGTAAGATCATGAATAAGCCGCTCGGTTAGTCTGCGGGTAATTCTATTACCACTCAGCGTGGCAGGCTCTTCAATCACCTGCTGCAGCTGGGAGCGATTCAATCGCGGTACAAAGAATTGCGAAAACCCGATATACTCGGGCAAACCCCTGAAAGCTGCACACTGCCCGATAAAGTCGGAGCGCATGGTGAACACTATATATATAGGTAGGTTTTCTTCCAGCGCTATGCGGGCCGTTTCGAGCAATATATTGAGTACCAGGTTGGAATCGCGCGAAGGTGCCCCCCGGTGATAATTTTCGGGATTGGTGAAAAATTCCTCAAACTGATCGACCAGAATAATAAGGTTAGCAGCATCGCGCTTCATTGCCGCCCGGCCTCCTTCATCCGCCTGCTGCCAGGCAACCGAATCCGGATCGGTATAGCGTTTTGAGTTTCGGTACAAATCAACCAATGCGGAGAAGCCATGCTGCAATTCCGACTCTACTGTGTTTACGTTGGGTATATCCAGTTGATTGGCAACCGACTTACAGAGATTCTTGAATGGTGATCGTTCCGGACGGAAGTCGGCTACACACCATTGGGTGTACTTTGATTTTAAAAATCCGGCACGTGCATTTGGGATGATACCCGCATAAACCAACGAAGACTTACCATCACCCGAAGCACCTGTAAGCATCAAAAACTTATTGCGCTGCAACTGCTCGGTTGCCGATTCGATATTCTCCTCACGCCCTTTAAAGTAAAGCGATTCTTCTTCCGTGAAGGAACGAAGACCGGTGTACGGGCAGATCTGGTATTCTTCGAACATCTAGGATTGAAGAGTTTAGAGTTTAGCTTTTAGATTTTTCATATCCCTTCAATTATTTCAGTTCAATCACCGTAGTATACACCTTCTTTACCTCAGCCGGCACTTTATCTTTTGGTACAATGGTAGAGACTACTTTTGGCGCTTTGAAATTTCGGGCGAGGTTACTCTTGGGGTCATCCTCACCTACCAAAAATAATGGTGTTGGTGATGAGGCTCCTCCCACTTGTTTCCAGACTTGTTTAATAAATGGTAGCGCCCAGTCCGCTGCATATTTAAAGTAAACCACCGCCAGTTTGCTTTTGGGAATTTGCTGTGTGCTGATCTCGCGGTACTGATCTTCACCATCGGGCATAATGTTCATGATCTCTACCGGGTACTCCAGGCTAAGCATGTCGGTGATAACCTTGGCCTCCACTTCATCCTGCTGATTAAAGATGAAAAATATATCGGTGTCTTTCGAATCGTAAACGGTTACATCCTGTTTCATCATCACCACACGAATATCATCCACCAGTTGCATAGGCCCCTGACTGTTGGAAAACATCATGTTGCGGGTGATGTTGTTGCGGATATATTTGATAAAATTCTGTTGCGCAGGCTTTATAGATTCAGCATCGGGGTAAAGCCAGATAAACGAGTTGAAATCAGCCTCGTTGGCATCAATTTTTTTCTTTGCTTCCAGAAACTGGTAGTGTGGAAAAGAAATCTCGTCATTTGATTCAAAACGCCTTCCATATTCACCGCTGAGCATGTGTAGCGAGCATGCACACTTCGACATTTCTTCCGCAACACGTTGCTTAAAAATTTCATCGTCCGCAGGGCAATCTGTTGAGGGCAACACATTGAAACCAGCTTTTTGTAAGATAATAGCCATCTCCTCGCGTTGTTCCTTTAAATCTGAGGATGTCCAGGCCAGGTATACACTGGGGCGTTGCCGGTCGATTACCTGTACTTTTATAGCGGATGGCAATGACGTTGTAAACGTTGTGGGAATTATCTGTCGTGCAGTAAGGTCATGTGCCGATGCAGGCGTAGTCTCTTTGCGTTCAGATTGTTTTATTCCCTGAACAATTTCCTTAATGGCATTGGCCAGTTTATTGATTTGATTTCTGTACAGCACTTTGCCACCGGCTGTTCCTATTTCATCATCTACCGGGCGCAACGGACGATTGACGCCTGCATCGCGGTAAATAAAATCAATAGAGCGTAAAACCCCGTTTAATTCCGACTCGAGTAATTTCGTATCCTCTGTTTCTATTTCATGAATTTTTATGGGTAGAATGCGCGACCCCACATTACCATTGGGAAGCTTCACCATTCTTCCAATAGAATCGCCCTCCGATTCCTGTTTAAAAACTTTAAACTCCTGATTCCAGGCAAAGGAATTCGTGTCACAGTAGGTCTGTGATATAATCGGAATAAAAATGAGGGACTTGATTTTGGTATGGATGGACTGGTCTACATGATGCGTTTCATGCAAACCTTCCTTTGGGTTTTTATCAAAAAAAATGGACAACTTATCTTTTAAGGTAGCGTCCAGTTCCTGATTGAGTTTTTCAACAAACTCGGTTACCCATCCGTCATACTTATTGTCATTGTGCCTGTAACTAACGAAAATATCATATTCAAAGCCGGAGAGGATAGCGGGCATAGGTAGGGTCTTTTAGTGGCTTAGTAAAGTAATTTACAGTTTAGGGATAAAAAACCAAAAAAACAACTGAACGATTTTGCTTTTAACGTTAAACAATTTGCTTTACCGGTAAACTGGTTGACGTTAGACAACTCCTTTTCCGAAGGAATTATTCAATTTTTTTTTGAAGTCCACCCAGCGTGTTTGGCATAGCGTTTCTATTATCTTTGAAACATGCCTTCTATTATACCCGGTTACGAATATGATATTTTTATCTCCTACCGCCATAAAGACAACAAATACGATGGTTGGGTAAGCGAGTTCGTAAACAACCTGAAAAAGGAAATTTCAGCAACATTTAAAGAAGAACTTACTGTTTACTTTGACGAAAACCCGCAGGATGGCTTACTGGAAACCCAGCATGTTGACAAAAGTCTCGAGGGTAAACTCAAATGCCTGATCTTCATACCCATTCTTTCGCAAACGTACTGTGATCCGAACAGCTTTGCGTGGAAACATGAGTTTTGTGCTTTTAATGAACTGGCCACCAACGATCAGTTTGGTATGTACGTTCGGCTGGCCAATGGCAATGTAAATAGCCGGATACTTCCAATATGCATTCACGAACTGGAAGATCAGGATAAAGCCTTGCTTGAGCAAGAACTTGGCGGAACCCTTCGCGCTATCGATTTTATTTATCGGACACCCGGTGTGAACCGACCCTTACGCGCCCACGAAGACGAACCAAAAGAAAACCTTAATCACACGTTTTACAGGGACCAAATCAATAAGGTAGCCAACACAATTAAAAAAGTTGTGGCCGGTATACGGATGGTTCGCCCCGGAGCAGATAAAGTATCAGGTAACTCCACACATAGTACCGATGACGTTGTTCAATCACCAAGTCGAAAAAAACTTTTGTATGCAGGTGTTCCTCTACTAGTAGTGGTGGTGGCACTTCTATATTACTTTAAGCCCTGGCAGGCTACGGTTTCTCAAGCAAAATCATCAAACTCTATTGCCGTTTTGCCCTTTGCTGATCTGAGTGCTGAAAATGATCAGGAATATTTCTCTGATGGACTGAGCGAGGAGTTACTGAACCTGCTGGCTAAAATTCCACAGTTAAAAGTGATCTCCCGAACATCAGCCTTTTCCTTCAAAGGAAAAAATGAAGACATCCGTGAAATTGGAAAAAAGTTAGGCGTAGAAAATATACTTGAGGGAAGCGTACGGAAATCAACTAATAAAATTCGCATTACGGCACAGCTTATCCAGGTGAGTGATGGTAGTCACATCTGGTCGAAGACGTACGACCGCACCATGGATGATATTTTTAAGGTACAAGATGAAATTGCCCATGAAGTAGTAAAGGAATTAAAGATCACCCTGATGGGGAATGATCTTCATGTTGTTCCCGGAAATTCAGAAGCCTATAACCTGTACCTTCAGGGTAAGTATTTTTTTGCCAAGCGAAACCAGGAAAATGTTGAACGCGCAATTGAATTGTTTAATCAGGCGCTAACACTGGAAAGTAACAATCCAACCCTGTGGGCATCAATCTCCATAGCCTACGCCTCGCAGGCTAACAACGGATACATTGATGCAGCAACAGGTTTTAGCAAAGCACGTGAAGCCGCTGAAAAAGCAATTGCTCTTGACAACAACCTGGCACTGGGGCATTATGCTCTTGCCTACGTTAAAACATCGTACGATTGGGATTGGGCAGGTGCCGATACAGAATTTAAAAAAGCACTTGTACTTGATCCCTCCAACATAGGTGCCCTTAACGGAATGGCTAACCTCGCACTGGCACTTGGCCGATTTGATGAGGCCATCGAATTGTATAAGCGGGCACTCGAACTTGACCCACTTCGTCCGATAATAAGAATTAACCTGGGCATGACATTGATGCACAACAACCAACCGGACCAAGCGAGCATCGTATTGAAAGAGGCCCTTAGCTTAAACCCTGAATTTCCAACTGCGCATTATCGATTAGGTTTAAGTTATCTGTTACAAAACAAAATTGATGATGCCCTTGCCGAACTTAATCAGGAAAGTGTTGAAGACTGGAAAAAACATGGTCTTGCACTTGCCTATTCAAAACAAAATACAACCAGAGGCGATTCATTGTTACAGGCATTTATTCAAAACTATGGCGATGTGAGCGCTTTTCAGATTGCAGAAGTTTATGGTTATCGCAATGATCCTGATCGTGCTTTTGAGTGGCTGGAAAAAGCCTACCGACAACGTGATGGCGGATTAGGAACCCTGCTTGGAAACCCCTGGCTAAAGAGCCTGGAGGCCGATTACCGATACCATTCATTTCTCAAAAAAATGAGGCTTAAAACTAATTAAATTCGGCTTTTTTTACTTCTTAATCCCCGGTATTCCCCGTCAGCTTTAGGATACGAATTGAAATCTTTTTACATTTAGTATACTCATCTCTCAATAAAAACTAAAAATCAAAGTCTATGGAAAAGTCAAAGAAAGTATTTCTTGGCGTTGTTGCAGTAGCCATTATTGCAGCCGCAGGATATTACATGGCTGGTGGCACGTTTAATTTCTCGGCCGAAGATGCCGAAGGCTCAGGCATTGGCGGAATAAAAAAAGCCAAAAAGTATAAAAGTGAAAACGCAACCGCTGAGGTTGACCTGGAGGGAAGTGATGTTCAGCAATTATTGCAGAACGATCAATTCCAACGCATGATGAACGACAAGAATTTTCGGGAACTAATGAAATCTCCGGAGTTCACTGAACTGGCTAAGAATGCGCAATTTCTTGAGCTTGCAAAAAGCCCTGCCTTCACAGACCTGGCAAAAAACGCTCAGTTTCTTGACCTCGCTAAATCTTCCACCTTTACGGATCTGGCTAAAAATCCGGCCTTTGTTGAACTTGGAAAGAATGCCCAGTTTATGGACCTGGCGAAGTCTCCATCGTTTGCTGAACTTGCCAAGTCACCTTCATTTTCTGAATTAATGAGGTCGTCACAATTTATGGACGTAGCTAAAAATCCGGCCTTTGCCGAACTGGCTAAAAACCCGGCCATGATGGACCTGGCACGATCCAGTCAGTTTGCTGAACTCGCAAAAAATTCCGCCTTTGCTGAACTCGCAAAAAATTCAAGCTTTCAGGAACTGGCTAAAAATCCGGCCTTCGTTGCATTAGCAAAGAATGCCCAGTTTGTCGACCTGGCTAAAAATCCTGCGTTTGCCGAACTGGCTAAAAATCCAGTGTTTGTTGAGTTAGGAAAAAATGCCCAATTCATGGAACTGGCTAAATCACCTGCCTTCGCTGAACTGGCCAAGAACGCACAGTTTGCTGACCTGATGAAGTCACCACAATTCCTGGAAGTAGCCAAGTCGCCACAATTTGCCGATCTGGCACGCAACGCACAGTTTGCCGACCTGGCAAAAAATCCGGCCTTCTCCGATTTAATGAAGAATCAGACCTTTACAGAGTTGATGAAGTCATCGCAGTTCTCACAACTTGAAAAGATGGCTTCGGCTAGCTTCGAATAGTTACATGACAAAATCATTTTGAGAGAGATAACAGAAATGTTATCTCTTTTTTTTCCAGTTCAGTTCTCAACGCATGACCAGAAAATTAGTTTACCTTCTCCTTACACTTGTTTCTCCATCATGGGCGCAATTAAACATGATAGAAACCAATGACATGCGGTTGGTTTCATATGATTTTGGCCATAAATATGTTTTACCACATGCCGGAAGATGTTTTCACAGTGCGTTGGATTTTCATCGGAAACTTTTCGATTACGAGCCTACTGAAAAAATAACCGTACTCATTCAGGATTTTGGTGATTTTGGTAATGGAGGCGCTACCGCAGTTCCACGCAATGCCATCAGCATGGGGCTCTCCCCTTTCAGCTATACATTCGAAACCAGTCCGGCTGGTGAACGCGTATTTAGTTTAATGAATCACGAGTTGGTTCATGTGGTTGCTCTTGATAATTCAGGTCGCACCGACAGGTTCTATCAAAAATTGTTTTTTGGTAAAGTGTCACCTACCAATACCAATCCGATATCCGCCTATTACAGTTACCTCACCAGCCCAAGGCGCTATTCGCCACGCTGGTATCACGAAGGGATAGCTTCTTATGTAGAAACGTGGATGAGTGGTGGTATTGGATTAGCTATGGGTAGTTATGATGAGATGGTTTTCCGTACACGCGTGTTGGAAAATGCGCGCATTTACACTGCACAAGGTCTTGAGTCGGAAGGAACCACAACCGACTTCCAGGGCAAAACAAATTCCTATTTATACGGAACACGATTTATGGGCTACCTGGCGAACGAATACGGTCCGGATAAAATAATTGAATGGGTGAAACGCAAGGATGGAAGCCGCAGGTCATATTCGGCTCAGTTTAAAAATGTTTTCGGAAAATCGCTGAATAATGGTTGGAGAGATTGGCTCCGGTTTGAACGTGACTGGCAAAATAACAATGTTGAACGCCTGAAAGAATTTCCTATAACGGAAACACAATCCATAACCGAAAAAACTATTGGTTCAGTATCGTATCCGCACTACGATAAAACAAGAAACAATATCTATATGGCGGTTAATTATCCCGGACAAACCCCTCACCTCGCTGCATTACACCTGCAGGATGGTAAACTGGAAAAACTTGCCGACATAAAAGGGGCTGCTCTTTTTTATGTTTCATCCGTTACTTACGATGCCGAGGCTGATATGCTCTACTTCACTACTGACAATGATGCATGGCGCGACCTGAACAGTTACAACATTAAAACAGGGAAAGTTAAACGTCTTCAAAAAGATTTCAGAACAGGCGATCTGGCCTTTAACAAAGTCGATAAGTCCATCTGGGGGATTAAGCATTTAAATGGTTTCTCCACAATCGTACGGATACCAAAAGAAAATCCGGATCAACCGCAGGCACCCTACAGTTTATGGCAACAAAAATATACCCTGCCCTACGGCCAGGACATTTTTGATATTGATGTATCGCCTGACGGAAAAAAACTCAGCGCAGCGGTGTCAGATTATAAAGGCAATCAATCCCTGCTTATTTACAACCTCGACAGCCTTTTGCTCAACAAAGTATCAGTCGATACCGTATTTAATTTCGAAGTCTCTTCACCACAAGGCTTTCGGTTTACCGAAGATGGCCAATACCTGTACGGATCATCGTACTACACCGGTGTCAGCAACATCTTTAAAGTAGATTTAACAGATTCAATGCGAATAAGCGCCATGAGTAATGCTGTGACGGGATTTTTCAGGCCACTAAAAATTAGTGATGACAAACTCTTTGCCTTCAGTTTTACCAGCGATGGTTTCCAACCTGTTTATGTACCAAACACACCGCTCGAAGATGTTTCCACAATTGAATTTTTAGGAAATGAAACCATCACTAAGCATCCGGCACTTAAAACATGGGAACTTCCCATGGCCACGCCCCAACAAATAAAAATTGAAGAACTTATTACGAAAGAAGGCCGCTATCAACCCGGTAAATTAATCCGTTTAAATTCGGCCTACCCTATTCTTACCGGATACAAAAACTTTGTTGGTGTCGGTTATACAGTAAACCTGGGCGATCCGCTAAGCTTTAGGGAAATTGAAATTACCGCAGCATACACTCCCCAAACATGGCGCAATGGCCTGGCTACCGAAGCCGATACTACCAATCTTTCCATTGATAAGGATGAACAATTTCACCTGTCTGTGACCGGAAAAATTGGCCGTCTGAATTTCAATTTCTCCTATAACCCCACAAGCTTTTACGATCTATTCGGTCCAACCCGTACGTCCCGAAAAGGTACTATGGGACGGGTTGATTTTACACGAACCCTATTATGGGATTTGCCGCGAAAGCTTGACCTTGTTGTTGGCCTGGGTGGATTCTATGGGCTTGAGAAATCACCTGAATTTCAGCAAATAGAAACACAAGGATTTGACAATAACCTATTCGTAAATTTCGATGGCACGTTGTTATACACCAACCTGCGCGGCTCCCTGGGAGCGGTGGATGCCGAAAAAGGGATTAAGGCGATGGCCCGATCCATTTCGGCTGTATCCAATGGCAAAGCTTATAGCAGTGCTATGGCATCAGTAGACCTGGGCTTTCAATTGCCTGTCAATCATTTCTCTTTGTGGTGGCGAACCTCTGCGGGGCATTCCTTCAGTGATGCATTCAATCCTTTTACACGATTTGGATTCGCTGCATTCGGTAATAATTATATCGACTATCAAAGCGCCAGACGATACCGGAATATTTTCTCCTTTCCTGGGTTAAGTTTTGAAACCAGCCGATTCATCATTGCCAAATCCTTTACAAAAAGTATGGTGGAATTTGTATTACCCCCCATCCGCTTCCGCGAACTCGGTGGGCTAAATTTGTATTCAAATTGGATGCAATTCACCTTGTTTTCCTCCGGGTTGCTAACCGGTGACCGCACTGCTACCGACAATCGTTTTGTAAATGTAGGTTCGCAGGTTGATTTTAAAATTGTAATTTTCTCCCTTATGGAATCAACATTCTCTATCGGGTATGCCAATGCGTTCGACCTGAATGACAACAACAGGCGCTTCAGCGAATGGATGGTTTCATTAAAATTGCTTCGTTAATCTTTTTATACACTAACCCTGTGCATACCTTTTTTCTTGTTACTATCGCCTTAACCCCGGGTATTGCCATTGCTATCTATATTTATATTCACGATAAGCATGAACCTGAACCCATTCAACTTTTGCTGCTAAGTTTTTTTTACGGAGCACTGAGCCTGGGCATTAACCTGGCCATCGCTATACCGGTGGATTCACTCATACACATCAATGAAAAGAATTTAACCAATCAGGCGATCCATGCCTTTGGCGTAGTGGCATTCCTGGAAGAGTTCAGTAAATTTATTTTTGTTCGGGGCATTCTGTACAAGAATAAAAACTTCAATGAACCTCTTGATGGGATAGTTTATTCGGTAATGGTAGGGATGGGCTTTGCTACAGCCGAAAATATCATTTATGTTTTGCAAGGCGGTGGCGGTACAGCTATTGTGCGCATGTTCTCAGCCATACCGGCACACGCACTATTTGCTGTGCTTATGGGCTATTGGTTAGGCAAAGCAAAGTTTACGCATGAACGTGAGTTTTACTATGGCGCAGTTGCATTATTCGTAGCTACTTTCTTTCATGGCATCTACGATTACTTCCTGTTTATTTCCTTTGTGCCGGGCATATGGGTTTGGTCGTTTGTTTCGCTCATTATTGCCTTTGTACTGGCACGAAAAGCTGTACGGGTTCATCAACAGGCTTCGCCTTTTATAAGTGTAAAAGAAAATGAAGAGATCGTTATTAAACCGGATTAATACTCAACTATGGATAAGCGGACTTTTCTTAAAAGCATGACCTTGCTCACCCTGGGTGGGACATCTTCCTTAAAAGCTATGGATAGCCTTATTGGTAAGGTTAGTCATTTACCTGCGGATGAAGTTGCAAAGGATGAAGACTTCTGGGAAACCATTCGTGGGGGGTATCGGCTTAAACCGGAATATATAAACCTCGAAAACGGATACTATTGTTTTCTGCCGCAGGAAACTTTGGAGAATTATATTAACCACATCCGTGAGATTAATTACCAGGGTTCATACTATATGCGCACCGTTCAATGGGAGAACAAGCGCAAAGCAGCAGCGCGACTGGCACAACTTGCCGGCTGTTCACCTGAAGAATTAATCATTACCCGAAACACCACCGAATCGTTGGACATGATTATTGGCGGACAAGACTGGAGAGCTGGTGATGAAGCGGTGATGGCAGAACAGGATTATGGTTCCATGCTGGGCATGTTCAGGCAAGTGGAGAGACGCTATGGTGTTGTAAACAAAATCATTTCTGTTCCCAATCATCCAAAGTCAGATGAGGAAATTGTTTCACTATACGAAAGCGCCATCACACCGAAAACAAAACTATTGATGGTGTGCCACATGGTCAACATTACCGGGCAAATTCTTCCGGTTCGAAAAATTTGTGATATGGCGCATAAGCGAAATGTAAAGGTAATGGTAGATGGCGCACATGCCTTCGCGCATATCAGATTTTCCATTCCCGATTTAGGTTGTGATTTTTATGGATCAAGTTTGCATAAATGGTTAAGCGTTCCGCTGGGTGCAGGAATTTTGTATGTTAAAAAAGAACATATCAATTCCATTTGGCCGGTGTTCGCCCCTTTTGATGACAAAGCTGACGATATTTATAGATTGAATAATGTCGGAACGCATCCTGTCCATACCCTGCTGGCCATAAACAACGCCATCGACTTTTATGAAAAAATAGGGGCCGAAAGAAAAGAAGCACGGCTTCGGTATTTGCAAAATTACTGGACGAGCAAAGTGCGCAATTTTCCACATGTTGTTCTCAACACACCGGCTGATCCGGCTCGCTCATGTGGTATTGCCAATGTGGGCATTAAAGGAATGAAACCTGCCGACCTGGCCGACACCCTGCTGAAAAAATATGGTATTTATACTGTAGCCATTGATGGGGCCAATGTGCACGGATGCCGTATAACACCCAATGTGTATACTACCCCAAAAGATCTTGATCAGTTTGTTGAAGCCCTGAAAGCGCTGGCTTAACATAAACTATTTTTTACTAACTTTTGGTAATGTATCACTTGGTCTATACAAGCCATGCCACCCATCCCTTAACCCCGGAAGATCTCATTGGGCTTTTACGTGAATCACGCGCGTATAATAAACAGCATCACATTACGGGTATGCTGCTTTATCTCAATGGCAAGTTTATCCAGATTTTAGAGGGTAAGAAAGAAGAAGTAATAAAGGTATATGCCCACATCTGTCTGGATAAACGCCATCACCGGGTAATCATGATTATGGAAGGCAATTCACCAAACCGAATTTTTCACGATTGGTCGATGGGCTTTAAAATGCTTTCACATTCAGAATTTGAGGATATCACCGGGTTCAAAGACATTGATCACTTCTTCCAGGAGAATAAAGCCAAAGACAAGGGCAACTTGCTTTATACCTTTCTCACACTTTTCTACAAGAAAAATATCGTTGACTATGCCGAGTTGCCGGAAACGGAATAAGCATATACATGATTTTTATCAGGTGCTGAACGATTATACTTATACACCTGTTGCTTTTATGTAGTCAAACGCGTGATTACCATGAATGTTCTGAAAGTTTCAGAACCGGTAAATGTTTAAACATACACATATGAACACTACAGCAAAAGTAACAATTGGAGTATTGGCAGGTGCTTCATTAGGCCTGTTAGCCGGTGTGCTTATTGCCCCCAGCAGCGGAAGAAAGACCAGAGAAAAGCTTCTTGGAAAATCAAAAGAACTTAAAAACCAGATGGTTGGAACGCTGGATGATGTGAAAAAAGCTTACAACAAGAAGGTTGAAGCCTATGTAAATGAAGGGAAACATGGCATTGAAACGCTGAAAAACAGCCTCAAAGTTTAATCCCGATTACCAGGAAACTTAAAAAACACACCGCTCAAAAGGCGGTGTTTTTTTATTATCAATTTGGCTGTGGTTTAGGACAGACTACCTGCACTTCTTCGGCATATTGCCGCCACAAGCTCATCAACTCCTGAAAAAGTTCAACCTGCTCACCCGAAAGATCTTTTGTTTCACCCGGGTCCTGTTTCAGGTTAAACAATGCAAAATTCTTTTCATCGAACGGTATTTGAATGTTTACAATTTTCCAATCGCCCTTATGCACAACAAGGTGTACACTAAATTACCTAAGCCACAAACCAAGGCAGTATGGCTACAAGCAAACTAATCAAAAACCAAAAGAGAAGCTTTTTATCCGTCTTGGACATAGCGAGTAAGAATTTACCCGTTGTACGGAGCAAAGCATAAAATGTTTACGGATTACTACCCGTTAACAAATTTTAACCTTAAAAAAAGAGGTGTTATACTTGTCGTCTCAACCACTACCTACATCATGACTAAATTTACCTTTACCGAAAAGAAAGATACCCGCTCAGGCTTTGGTGCCGGTTTGCTGGAACTGGGCCGTAAAAACCCCAATGTGGTTGGCCTTTGTGCCGACCTTACAGGCTCGTTAAAAATGGATGCCTTTAAAAAGGAATTCCCCGAAAGGTTTTTTCAGGTGGGCATTGCCGAAGCCAACATGATGGGGCTTGCAGCCGGCATGACCATTGGCGGCAAAATTCCCTTTACCGGAACATTTGCCAACTTTTCTACCGGACGGGTTTATGATCAGATCCGCCAATCAATAGCTTATTCGCACAAAAACGTGAAGATATGCGCATCACACGCAGGCGTAACCCTGGGTGAAGATGGCGCCACCCACCAGATATTGGAAGACATCGGCATGATGAAAATGCTTCCGGGCATGACGGTAATTGTTCCGTGCGACCACAATCAAACCAAAGCTGCAACACTCGCACTAGGCGATCATCACGGTCCCGCATACCTGCGCTTTGGCCGCCCTTCGTGGCCGATTTTTATGGCAGCCGACAGGCCGTTTACTATTGGCAAGGCTGATAAACTGATTGACGGAACGGATGTAAGCATTTTTGCCTGTGGCCACATGGTATGGCAGGCTATTGAAGCCGAAGCTGCCTTGGCTGAAAAAGGAATTCGTGCTGAAATCATTAACATTCACACCATTAAACCATTGGATGTAGAGGCTGTACTGGAATCAGTACAGAAAACAAAATGTGTTGTTACCTGTGAAGAACATCAGATCAATGG